>Ga0255126_1000401_pt1 | contig 19043 bp, 28 predicted proteins | sample Law_Miss_RepA_8d_FD_188556 | JGI IMG/M metagenome (GOLD analysis project Ga0255126, IMG submission 188556) | Freshwater microbial communities from St. Lawrence River, New York, United States - Law_Miss_RepA_8d | ecosystem: Environmental > Aquatic > Freshwater > River | place: USA: New York... | reverse complement strand
ATTGCTGAGCTCGGCTTTGGCTTTGTCGGCGGCAGCGAGGCCGTCAGCGATTTTCTGTGCCCGTTCGTCGAGCGCTTTTGTGATCGGGGGCCACACGAATTTCATCGTGAACCACACCAGAATCGCAAAAACGATCATCTGAATGAACAGAGTAGCGTTAATGTTCACGGTTCAGTCCTTCTTCTGTTGGAAGAGGTACGTGGATTACTTCAGAACGAAGGGGTTGGCGAAGGCGAACAGCAAAGCGATGGCCACACCGATCAGGAACGCAGCGTCGATCAGACCCGCCAAGATGAACATCTTGGTTTGCAGCTCGTTCATCAGTTCAGGTTGACGAGCCGAAGACTCGAGGAACTTGCCGCCCATCAAAGCGATACCGATGGAAGCGCCGATAGCACCCAGACCAACGATCAAACCACATGCCAATGCCACCAGGCCGAGAATGTTTTCCATGAGAAGCTCCTAAAAGTTAGTGGAAAAAAGAAACAGGAAACGAGAGAAAAAGTGTCATCAATGTGCGTCGTGCGCTTGACCTGTGTAGATCAGCGTCAACATCATAAAGATGAAGGCTTGCAAGGTGATGACCAGGATGTGGAACAAAGTCCACACGGTACCGGCGATGACATGGCCAATGGCCAGGCCAACGCCCGTTGCCGACAATGCCCAGCCGCCACCCATGAGGGCAATCAACATGAACACCAACTCACCCGCAAACATGTTGCCAAACAGTCGCATGCCATGCGAAACGGTCTTGGCCAGATATTCAATCATCTGCATCAGGAAGTTAATCGGATACAGAGCCCAGTGGTCACCAAAAGGTGCCGCGATCAGTTCGTGCGCCCAGCCGCCCAAACCCTTGATCTTGATGTTGTAGACCAAGCAGATAAAAAGTACGGAGCAAGACAAGCCCAAGGTGGTGGACAAGTCGGCTGTTGGCACCACGCGCATGTAGTCTTTGAAGCCCATGGCCGGGCCAGCGGCATGCCATGCGGCAGGAATCAGGTCCACAGGCAACATGTCCATGGCGTTCATCAGGAAAATCCAGACGAACACGGTCAATGCCAAAGGAGAGATGAGTTTGCGGCTCTTGGCGTTGTGGATCACGCCCTTGGCCTGGTTTTCGACCATCTCAGACAGGATCTCGACCGCCGCCTGGAACCGACCCGGAACACCCGAAGTGGCCTTGCGTGCAGCAGACCACAAAACGAGGCAGCCGATCACACCCAAAACCAGCGAGAAAAAGACCGAGTCCAGGTTGAACAGACTGAAGTCAACGATGTTGGTTTGCTTGACGCCTTCAAATGAGAAATTCATTTGCAGGTGTTGCAAGTGATGCTGGATGTACTCTCCAGCCGTTGGGGCGTGTGCGCCAGCGTTTTCAGCAGCCATAAATCACCAATCAGTTCAAAAAATAGTCGGTTTCGATTTGCGTTGCATCCAGCCCAGCGCCATGGCCAGCCAATACACCTTCATCGTCACCACAAAGCCGGCCACCAAGGCAAACCAGCTCAGGTCTGAAATCACTTTGGGCGCCACCAGAAGCAGCGCCACGGTCAAGACAATCTTGACCAACTCCCAAACAAACAAACCCACCAAGGCAGAGCCCGGTTGGGTTCGCCGCATTTGCCGGCTCAAAGCCCTGACAAACACCACGGCGGGAATCACCACCGCCACCGAACCCCAAGCCGCCGAAGCTGCCAGATGCCACTGGCCGCTGACCAGCCCCGTGAGCAGCGCCAGCACGGCACCAACCCCCACCTGTAACAGCAACACACGCCAAGGCGATGCCTGTGGGTTGTTTTGCCGCCAGGCCTGCGCCTCTTCGGCGCTCAGGGGCTTGAAATCGGGTTCGGAACCTTCATCTGCAGCATCTGTCGTGTCACTGGGCATACCCGTTTTCAGGGATGAGGCGATTTTGGTCATCTCAAATTACACCGGGGTTACGTACACGGCGAACACTGCAAAGCCTCTGATTATACGTAGAAACCCGTGCGCGCCCACTTTTTTTGATCCAGATCCAATTGCCCCACGCCCAACACGGCCAAGACCAACAGCGACAATCGTCCGGCAAGCCCATGGGGCCTGCGCTTTTCACGCTGTAGATCGGTGGATGTATGTACGAATGGTTTAAATTTTTTCATCTGGCCGCCGCCATCGTTTGGCTTGGCGGGATGGCCCTGGTCATTCTGGCGCTGCGCCCCGTGGTGATCGCCCAAATGGCCCCGCCTGAGCGCCTGACTTTGATGTCCAGCGTGTTGAAGCGGTTTTTTGCCATGGTCTGGGGCTCGGTGGCCCTGATTCTGGCCACCGGTTTCTGGATGCTGTCGACGGCCGACATGGCCCTCGCCCCCAAGGGCTGGCATGCCATGTCAGGCTTGGGCCTCCTGATGTGCCTGATTTTTGCGCACATCTGGTTCGCCCCATTTCGCCGCCTCAAAGCGGCCGTGGCCGCATCCGACTGGCCTGCGGCAGGCCATGCCCTAGGCCAAATTCACCCCTTGGTCATGACCAATTTCGGCCTGGGCTGGCTGGCGGTTTTGGCCGTCGTCGTCTGGCGTTAAGCTTGCAAGCCCAACGGAACATCTCATGAGCGCCTCCATTACCCCACCCAAGGGCATTGACCCACGCAAAGACAGCTTGATCGAGTACCCCTCGGTTTTTCCGATCAAGGTCATGGGCGCCATGGTCGACGGCTTTGCCGAGGCCATGTGCCAGGTCGCCCTGCAATTCGACCCCGGCTTTGACGCCAGCACCATCGAGCTGCGGCCCAGCAAAGGCGGCAACTACCTGGGCGTGACGCTCAGCATCACGGCCACCAGCCGCGAGCAACTCGACGACCTGTACCGGGCCCTGACCTCGCACCCGATGGTCAAAATCGTGCTTTGAGCATGGACATCCGGTTGCTCGGACGGGTGGACTACCTGCCCACCTACGAGGCCATGCAGGCCTTCACGGCTGCTCGAACGCCCGAGACACCCGACGCGCTGTGGCTGTGCGAACACCCGCCCGTGTTCACCCAAGGGCTGGCGGGCCAGGCCTCGCACCTCTTGATGCCGGGCGACATTCCGGTGGTCCAGACCAACCGGGGCGGACAGGTCACCTACCACGGGCCCGGTCAGGTCATGGCCTACCCCTTGGTCAACCTGCAGCGCGCCGGTTACTACGTCAAGGAATACGTTTTCAAGCTCGAAGAAGCCGTCATCCGAACCCTGGCCCACTTCGGCGTCACAGGCCACCGGGTGGCGGGTGCACCTGGCATTTATGTGCGTCTGGACGACCCCTTCAGCCATGCGGCGCTGGTGGGGCCGGCACCCGCCGATGACCCCTTCAAAGGCCTGGGCAAGATCAGCGCCTTGGGCATCAAGGTGAGCCGCCATTGCACCTACCACGGTGCCGCACTCAATGTGGCGATGGACCTGGAGCCCTTTGACCGCATCAACCCCTGTGGTTATGCCGGATTGAAAACCGTGGACCTTTCTACAATCGGTGTAGAAACCACCTGGAACGAAGCCGCCCAGGTGCTGGCCCAGCAACTGGCCGCCCGTTTATGAACCCCCGGCTGCCGACCACCTTGGGCGGCAGCGACCGAAAGAACGCCATGAGCAACACCCCTACCGAACGCCACGTGGTCCGCGAGGCCCAAAGCGTTGAAAACTACGACCCGATGGCCAAGCAAAAAGCCGCGGCCAAACTCTCGCGCATCCCGGTCAAGGTGGAAGCGGGCGAAGTGCTCAAAAAGCCCGAATGGATCCGCGTGAAAGCGGGCTCACCCACCACCCGTTTTTACGAAATCAAGGACGTGCTGCGCGCCAACAAACTGGTGACCGTGTGCGAAGAAGCCAGCTGCCCCAACATCGGCGAATGTTTTGGCAAGGGCACGGCCACCTTCATGATCATGGGCGACAAGTGCACACGCCGCTGCCCGTTCTGCGACGTGGGCCACGGCCGCCCCGACCCGCTGGATGTGAACGAACCCGACAACCTGGCCAAGACCATCGCGCAGCTCAAGCTGCAATACGTGGTCATCACCAGCGTGGACCGCGACGACCTGCGCGACGGTGGTGCCGGGCACTTTGTCGAGTGCATCCGCAAAACCCGCGAACTCTCGCCCACCACCCAGATCGAAGTGCTGGTGCCCGACTTCCGGGGCCGCGACGACCGCGCCCTGGAGATCCTGAAAGCCGCGCCGCCCGATGTGATGAACCACAACCTGGAAACCGTGCCGCGCCTGTACAAGGAAGCGCGTCCCGGCTCGGATTACCAGTTCTCGCTGAACCTGCTGAAAAAATTCAAGGCACTGTTCCCGAACGTGCCCACCAAGAGTGGCCTGATGGTGGGCCTGGGTGAAACCGACGAAGAGATTCTGGACGTCATGCGCGACATGCGCGCCCACAACATCGAGATGCTCACCATTGGCCAGTACCTCGCCCCCAGCAACAGCCACCTGCCCGTGCGCCGCTACGTGCACCCCGACACCTTCAAGATGTTCGAGGCCAAGGCCTACGAAATGGGTTTCTCGCACGCGGCGGTGGGTGCCATGGTCAGATCCAGTTATCACGCCGATCAGCAGGCCCATTCGGCGCACCTGAGTCTGTCCGAGAAATCCTGATCCAAGCCATCACCCCCAGGTTTTCATTCAAGGCCGTCATGACCGATTCCACCCCAGAAAACACCCCCTACACCCCGCCCAAAATCTGGACCTGGAACAAGGCCAACGGTGGGCGTTTTGCGAACATCAACCGCCCCATTGCAGGCCCCACGCACGAGCAGGAACTGCCACGCGGCAAGCACCCCCTGCAGCTGTACTCGCTGGGCACGCCCAACGGCGTCAAGGTCACGGTCATGCTCGAAGAGTTGTTGGCCCTGGGGCATGCGGGCGCCGAATACGATGCCTGGTTGATCCGCATTCAGGAAGGCCAGCAATTCAGCAGCGGCTTCGTGGGCGTGAACCCGAACTCCAAGATCCCGGCTCTGCTCGATTGCAGCGGTGAAAAACCGATCCGGGTGTTCGAGTCAGGGTCCATCCTGTTGTACCTGGCGGAGAAATTTGGCGCCCTGGTGCCCACCGATCCGGCCCAACGTGCCGAATGCCTGTCCTGGCTGTTCTGGCAAATGGGCAGCGCCCCCTATCTGGGTGGAGGATTTGGCCACTTTTATGCCTATGCGCCCGTGAAAATCGAATACGCCATCGACCGCTTTGCGATGGAGGTCAAGCGAGAAATGGATGTGTTGAACCGGCGTTTGGCCGAGAGCCGCTTCATCGCAGGCGACGACTACACCATCGCCGACATCGCCATCTGGCCCTGGTATGGCGGCATGGCCAAGGGCACCCTGTACGAGGCGGGCGAGTTCCTGCAGGTGCACGAGTACGAACACGTCATCCGCTGGGCTGACGAGTTGGCGCAACGCCCTGCGGTGCAACGTGGGCGCATGGTCAACCGGGTCATCGGGGCTCCTGAGAGCCAGTTGCACGAACGCCATGACGCCAGCGATTTCGACACACGCACACAGGACAAGCTGAGCAAGTCCTGAGTCTTCAAGTGGCCATGCAGCTGGCGGGATCGTCGCTGTTCAGCACCTGATCGGCCCACAGCGCCAGCTTGGCGGTGTCTGAGCGCAGCACTTGGTGCTTGACCGAGAGGATTTGCGACGGGTGCATCGAAAAACTGCGCAAACCCAGACCCAGCAGCAAACGGGTCATGGCCACATCGCCCGCCATTTCGCCACACACCGACACGCCCTTGCCCTGCCGATCGCACTCGGCAATGGTGTCAGCAATCAGGCGCAGCACTGCGGGGTGCAGCGGGTCGTACAAATGCGCCACCGACTCATCGGCACGGTCAATCGCCAAGGTGTACTGGATCAGGTCGTTGGTGCCGATCGACAAGAAGTCAAAGTACTTGAGGAACAGGCGCACAGACAAGGCAGCCGCCGGGATCTCGATCATGGCTCCCAGGCGCACCGGACCATAGGCCACGCCACGGCGATCCAGCTCCAGGCGGGCCTGGTCGATCAAGGCCATGGTTTGGCGAATTTCGCTGCCGTGGGCCAGCATGGGGATGAGCAGATTGACTTTGCCATGGGCGGCCGCACGCAAAATGGCCCGCAGCTGTGTCAAAAACATGGCGGGGTCGGCCAGACTCCACCGGATGGCCCGCAAGCCCAAGGCAGGATTCAGGTGCGCCGCATCGTGGCGCGCCTCATCCAGGGGTTTGTCCGCCCCCACATCGACCGAGCGGATGGTGACCGGCAAGCCATTCATGCCATCCACCGCACGCCGGTAAGCCTCGTATTGCTCGTCCTCACCCGGCAAATCGCCCTGGCGACCCATGAACAAAAATTCGCTGCGGAACAAACCGACGCCCACCGCCCCGGCCGTGATGGCCGCGCCCGTGTCCTCCGGCATCTCGATGTTGGCCAGCAATTCGATTTTCTGACCATCCAGCGTGACCGCCGGGGTGTGGCGCAAACGGGCCAGCCGTTCCCGCTCCAGATCACCTTGGCGTTGCTTGAACCCATAGTCGGCCAGGATGATGGGCGACGGATCGACGATGACCACACCCGCATCGCCGTCGATGATGACCCAGTCGTCTTGTTTGATCAGCTGGCTGGCGGTGCGGGCACCCACCACAGCCGGAATGTCCAGACTGCGCGCCACGATGGCCGTGTGCGAGGTTTTGCCGCCCACATCGGTCACAAAGCCGGTAAAGATGCTTTGCTTGAATTGCAGCATGTCGGCAGGCGACAAATCGTGGGCCACCAAGACCAGAGGCACATCGGTGTCACCCAGCTGCAGCTCTTGCTGGGGTCTGGCCGGGCGGGCGACCTTGGCCACCAGTGAGCCCGTCCCTTTGAGGCTTTGCAGCAAACGCTCCGCGACCTGCTCGACATCGGCCTTTCGCTCGCGCAGATACGGGTCGTCCATCTCGTCAAACTGACGCGCAATGATTTCGAGCTGGCTGGTCAGCGCCCATTCAGCGTTGTACAGGCGGTCCTTGATCCAATGCGCCACGCTGGCATTGAGATCGTCGTCCATCAGCAGCATCAGGTGCACATCCAGCAAGGCGGCCAACTCGTGTGGCGCATCCTTGGGCATGTCGCGTTGCAAGCGCTGCAGCTCGTCGATCACGGCATCGCGTGCAGAACGCATGCGCTCGATCTCGGCTGGCACCTGTTCGGCCTGGATGAAGTAATGCGCCACATCGACGCGGCTGGAGGCCACCAGCACAGCGCGGCCAATGGCAATGCCCCGGGCCACAGCCAAACCATGAACGCTGAAAGTCATCGCACGCGCTCCATGGTCCGTTTTTGCAGCAACAACACCTTCACTCGCCTTCGCCAAATTTATCGGCGATCAGCACCAGCAACGCATCGAGCGCCTCCTGCTCGCGCTCACCCGAGGTTTCCAGCAGCACTTCGCTGCCCAGCCCGGCGGCCAGCATCATCACGCCCATGATGCTTTTGGCATTGATGCGGCGCTCGCCCTTGCTCATCCAGACATCGCATGGAAAGCTGCCAGCCAACTTGGTCAGCTTGGCCGAGGCCCGGGCGTGCAAACCCAGTTTATTGCTGATGGTCGTGGTGGCTTGGGGCATGTCTCTTTCCTGTTTGATTTTGGGGGGCGGTGCTGCCCACGGGCATCACGCCTTGCGTGCCACCAGCCTGTGCGCGGGTGGCCAAGGCCTCCAGGCTTTCGTGGCGGTAGCAGACGCTGCGCAGCAGCATGGGCAAATTGGCACCCGCCACCAGCCGCGTGTGCAGGCCGTCATTGAGTTGTTGGGCCACGTTGCAAGGGGTCGCGCCAAAAACATCGCTGAGCAACAGCACTTCGGGGGTGCCCAATGCGGTGACCGCTTCGCGTGCTTTGGCCAGACTGGCCTCGGGTGCTTCATGGGGCAACACATCGATCGCCAGCACACCGGACGCGCAGTCCGGAAATACATGCATGGCGCATTCGCGCAAGGCGCTGGCCAACGGAACGTGAGCAATGATGAGGATGCCAATCATGAGAACTTGATTATCGGGGCTGAACCGGCTTTTTCAGCAGGAAATACACCCACGACAAACACGAACAAACGCCAAAACAAGCCAATGCGGCCTGGTAAGCCGCAGGCTTGTCCAGCCCCATCCCACGACCGGCATCCACCAGCAAGCCAATGCCCCACTGCACCACGAAAATACCGGCAAACACCACCAGGTTGTAGGCTGACAAGGCACGCCCTGCCAAATGCGACGGAAAGGCCATGCCCACAGCCGGCTGGGCCAGCGACACAAAAGTGCTGGTGACGCACAGCAAGGCCACGCCAGCAGCGGCGGCAGATCCGATGGCAGGCCCCATCCAGACCAGGACCGCGATGACGCCAAAGCTCAAGGGCAAGCCCCAGGCAATCAAGCGCTCGACGGGGATGCCTTTGCGCGCCAGGCCCGGGGTGATCATGCCCCACAGCCAGAAAGTCACCAACATGGCCAAGTTGACCAGAAACAACCCCTGAGCCGCCTCGCCAGCCGTCCAGCCAGCCACCTGGGTCATCCAGGGGCCCGCCCACAATGTTTGAATGGCCACCATGCCGCCGTAGCTGAAGAAACCGATGGGTGTCATGCGCCAGAAATACGCACTGCGCCAGATCTCGCGGTAGCTGCCATCGTCATCGGGTGGTGTGTGCGTGTGGCCCGCGGCAGTTGCCGCTTTCTGCCAGCGAGGTACCACCAACGCGATCAGCAGCATGGCGATGGCGATCATCACGCCCAGCATGACAAACAGGGCTCGCCAACCCCAGATGGGCATGAGCCATTGCACCGGCAAGGTGGCGGCCAGCATGCCCAGCGAACCGGTCATCAGCATCCAGGAGTTGGTGCGCAGTTGGGTGCTGGCGTCAAACCAGCGGCGGTAACCCGTCAGGGGCGCCATCAGGCAGGCACTGACGCCCATGCCACACAAGACCCTCGCCGCCAGCAACCCGTGAAAGCTGTCTGCCCAGGAAAACGCCACGCAGCCCAACACCGCAAACGACAAAAAAGCCAGCACGACTTTTTTGGGGCCGTGCCGGTCGAGCAGGCGGCCCAGCGGCAGCTGGGTGAGCGAAAAGCCCAAAAAATAACCGCCTGCCAGCAAGCCCAGATCTTGCGCACTCAGGCTGAACTCGGTGGTCAAGGTGGGTGACAAGGTGGCCGTGATGGCCCGCACCAAAGCGGAAAAAAAGTAGGCCAGTGCAAACGCCAGAAACACCACCACCGCCATGCGGCGCGGCAAATGGTCAGGGTTCGGTGACAGGGAAGCCTGTGTGGCTGCGGTCATGGTCGGAGTCCATCAAACAAAGTATTGGCCATTTCAGGCGATATTCGGGGCGCATAAACCACCGCATGGATCAGCCGCACCCGGTCACCGGCGGCCACAGCCCCCCACACCGCGTCCAGCATCACGTCCTGCCCTTGGGCGTTTTGACCCTTGGCCTGGATGCGTACGGTCTCCGCCAGGGGCAACAGCTCAGGACGATGCCACACTTGCTTTTGAATCGGCGTCACGCTGGCGTCGACTCGGGCATTCTGGAGCGTGGCCTTTTGCCAACCTGACATCAAGCCCGGGGCATCGGCACCAGCGGGCAACTCGGTGGTCATCACGGCCAGCATCGCACCTGCGCTTTCGCATCCCACCACCTGAAGCGACAGGGCCACAGCACCCATGTTCACCGCCCGTGTGGTGCGGTCGGGTTTGCAGGGCAACTGGGCTTTGACGGCGGTGCCTTCCAGGGCGACATCCCGCCAGTTCTGGTCGGGGCTGCACGCGCTGAGCGACAGGACGGGTATCAGACAGGCCATCAGGCCCAAACGGAATCTTTGCATGGGGTGATTATCCTGATCAGCGACGGCGTCAGGTTTTAGCGACAATGAGGCCATGAATTCACTCGACGGCATCCGCGTTCTCGACCTCTCCCGCGTTCTGGCGGGCCCCTGGTGCACCCAGACTTTGGCCGACCTGGGGGCCGACGTCATCAAGATCGAGCGCCCCGGCACGGGCGACGACACCCGCACATGGGGGCCGCCTTTCCTGAAAGACGCCCAAGGCCGGGACACCGCCGAAGCGGCGTATTACCTGGGCGCCAACCGCAACAAGCGGTCCTTGACCTGCGACATTGCCCAGCCTGAAGGCCAGGCCCTGATCCGTGAGTTGGTGACGCACTGCGATGTGTTTGTAGAAAACTTCAAGGTGGGCGACATGGCGCGCTATGGCCTGGACTACGCCAGCCTGAGCGCCCTGAACCCCAAGCTGGTGTATTGCAGCGTGACCGGTTTTGGCCAAACTGGCCCTTACCGTGAACGCGCTGGATACGACTATGCCGTGCAAGGCATGGGCGGCCTCATGAGCGTGACCGGCGAGCGGGACGACCTGGGCGGCGGCCCCCAGAAAGTGGGCGTGGCCGTGACCGACCTGTTCACCGGCATGTACGCCACCGTGGCCATTCTGGCGGCGCTGCGCCATGCCGAACGCACCGGCCAAGGCCAGTATGTGGACATGGCACTGCTGGACACGCAAGTCGCCATGCTGGCCAATCTGGGCTCCAACTACCTGGTCAGCGGCAAGGTGCCTGGCCGTGCGGGCAATGCCCACCAGAACATCGTGCCCTACCAGGTGTTTGAAGTGAAGGCCCCAGAGGGTGCACCTGCCGGCACCCGCGATCACCTGATCCTGGCCGTGGGCAACGATGGCCAATTTGCCAAATTCTGTGCCGTGGCCGGATGCCCTGAGCTGGCACAAGACCCCCGCTATGCTCTGAATGCCGACCGGGTTCGCCACCGTGCCGAGCTGGTGCCTCTGCTGGAAACCATTTTGAAAACCCGCACCAAAGCCGAATGGCTGCCCACCCTGGAAGCGGCCAAGGTGCCTTGCGGCGCCATCAACACTTTGAGCGAAGTCTTTGTGGACCCGCAAGTGCAGGCACGCGGCATGGTGCGCCAGTGGCAACACCCGATCAAAGCTGACCTGCAGCTGGTGGCCAGCCCCATCAAAATGAGCCGCACCCCGGTCCGTGAAGACTTGCCACCGCCCATGCTGGGGCAACACACCGCTGAAATCCTCACCGAAGTGCTGGGCTGGTCAGCCGAGCAGATGGGCCCGCTGCGCGGCAAAGGGGTGATCTGATGGCGAATTTCTTACTGGTCCACGGCGCCTGGCATGGTGCCTGGTGCTGGCAGCGCGTGTTGCCGGGTCTGATCCGGGCCGAACACCGGGCCCATGCGGTCACGCTGACCGGCGTGGGTGAACGGGCCCATTTGCTGCGCCCCGACATCGACCTGGAAACCCATATCCAGGACGTGATGGCAGCCATGGACGCCGAAGAAATGGACGATGTCGTGCTGGTGGTGCACTCGTACGCCGGCATGCTGGGCACCGCTGTGGCCGCGCGCAGGCCGCAGCGGCTGCAACACCTGGTCTATCTGGACGCTGTGCTGCCCAAACCCGGCGAAAGCTGGAGCAGCACCCATGCCAGCGCCACCCGCAATGCACGCATCGCCGCAGCGCAAGCCGATCCTCTGCATGCCTTTCCTGCGCCCGACCCTTCGGTCTTTGGCTTGAGCGATGCCGACCACGCCTGGGTCCAACGCCGCCAGACACCCCACCCGGGCGGCCCCTACACCCAGGTGCTGGACTTTGATCCAAAGCAAGTGGCCCGTGTGCCCCGAACCTTCATCAACTGCACCGAGCCCCCATTGGGCACCATCGACATCAGCCGACTGCGCATGAACGATCCCAAATTCTGGGACGGTGCCTGGTTGCCCGGCTCTCAGGTCATCGAGATGAAAACTGGCCATGACCCCATGATCAGCGACCCCGAAGGCCTGTTGAAATTGTTGCTGGGCCTGGCTTGAGGGGGCGGTGTGGGCTCTGCCCAACTGTGAACCGCCCCACTCAGCGCAAGGCGCCAAACACCTTGCTGAGCATCGCGCTGCCGGCTTGAGCGGGATTCTGGCGAATTTTCTTTTCCTCTTCGCCAATCATGAAATACAGACCATCCAGTGTTTTGGCCGTGACATGGTGTTCCAGTAGCGTCTGGTCTTTGGACAGCAAGCCCAAACCAGCCAGTTTGCCTGCCAGCGCATTGAACTGCTCGACCACGCCGAGCTGCCCCAGAACTTGTTTCACTTGCGGCATGAACTCGTCTGTCAATGGCATCCGCGTTTTATCGACGAAAAATTGCGTGACCGATGTGTCCCCGCCTCGCAAAATGGACTTGGCATCTTGCACCGACATGTTCTGAATCGACTGGGTCAGTAATTTTTGTGACAAAGGCACAGCGGCTTCTGCCGCGCGGTTCATTTGCAATGTCAGGGCATCCAGTTGTTTGCCCATGCCCATGGTTTTGAGCATCCTGGCTCCTTTTTGCAAGATCTCCGGCAAGCCAATACGGACTTTGTCATTGCCCATGAACCCGTCTTGAACGCCCAGCAAGCCCACCGCTGCTGCGGCCCCTTTCTCCAGCGCCATTTTCAGCCCTTGCGATGCATCGCCCTGACTCAAATCGGCAAGACTGATGGCCCGCGCTGGGCCAATCACCAACATGCCTGCGGACATGGCAAACGTATTAAACTTTCTGCGATGAAGATGCACTCGAAAACTCCCTGGAATTTGCAGCCTTTGGGCCGTCGTATGTGGTTGAGCGTTTGCGCGCTCGGCTTGTCCATGGCCCTTGCGGGCTGCTCGGCTGAGCGTGCGCCCGCATCTTCCTTTGTTTTGCTGGATGGCTCGACCCTGACATCCGCACAATTGCAAGGAAAAGTATCTTTGGTGAATTTCTGGGCCACCAGCTGCACCACCTGTGTGGCCGAAATGCCTGAACTGGTGGCCATCCACAACAAGTTCAAAGACCGGGGCTATGAGACACTGGCCGTGGCCATGAGCTATGACCCACCCAGTTATGTGGTGAATTTTGCACAAACGCGCCAACTGCCCTTCAAGGTGGCCATTGACAACACCGGGGCGGTTGCACGCGCATGGGGTGACGTCAAGCTCACGCCCACGACTTTTCTGATGAACAAACGCGGCGAAATCGTCAAGCGCTTCGTCGGCACACCCAATTTTGACGAACTGCACCAACTGATCGAAAAGCTGCTCACCGAAACCTGAACAGCATGTTCAGGCCAGCGTCTGCTCAGGACAAAATCAATCCTTTCGGAAATTGTCGTGGCAGGCTTTGCACGATGCAGCAGCAGGACCAAATGCGGCTTTCAGCGCGTCCAGATTGCCCGCCTTGGCAGCCATATTCAACTTGACCATTTCGGCTTGCATCTTGTCCGAAGCTTCCTTGAATTTGGCCGATTCTTTCCAGATTTCGGGCTTGGCGCGTGTATCGCCCTTGTCGGTACCTTCACCATAAGCAGCCCACGGCAATTTGGACAACGTGGCCACCAGTTCGGCATTTTCTGCCGCTACTTTGGCGTCATAAGGCGCGCGACCACTGGCCATGGCTCCCAAGCGGCCAAAATGCGCGGCCATCACGGTGTAACTGGCTTTGCGGTATTTGATGGCGTCTTCGGCTTTGGCAAACTGCGCTTGTGCAGGCATGGCCAAGGTCAATGCCAGCCATGTGCCCATCAGACCAAGTGTTCGTTTCATGTGTGACTCCAATCATGTGAAACACGGGTTAAACGAATTATTTTTATCCTCCGAATCAGTCTCGCATATATTTGTTTCGCATGCATCGATGAAAGTGCCTATGTTCACTGTTCGCATCTGGGATTTGCCCACCCGCCTGTTCCATTGGGCCTTGGCTGCCTGCGTGATCGGGCTGGTCATCACTGGTCAGCTTGGCGGTAACGCCATGGTCTGGCATTTCCGTCTGGGCTATGCGGTGCTGAGCTTGCTGCTCTTTCGTGGGGTGTGGGGTTTGTTGGGCGGGCATTGGTCTCGCTGGTCGCAGTTACCGTGCCATCCCTCCAAACTTTGGGCGTATTGGCAAGATCGCTCGCCCGCGCTGCACCAGGCTGGCCACAACCCCCTGGGTTCATGGTCCGTGCTCGCGATGTTGTTTTTTCTGGCCCTGCAGGTGGCCACGGGCCTGATCAGCGATGACGAAATTGCCAACAGCGGCCCTCTGTCTTCACTGGTTTCGGGCAAGGTGGTGTCTTTGGCCACCCATTGGCACAAGCAATGGGGCAAGCTCACTTTGATCCTGCTGATCGGCATCCACGTTCTGGCGCTGGCCTGGTATGGGTGGCGAAAACATCCATCGCTGGTCCCCGCCATGTGGCATGGCAACAAAAACTTGCCAGTCTCGGTACCCGCTTCGCGTGACACCACGAGCAGCCGACTTCTCGCGCTCGCTCTTTATGGCTTGGCGGTCCTGGCGGTGTTGGCCATCGTTTCCCTGGGTTCCTGATTTTTGCCGTTGGCATTCCCGTTTTCAGGCGCTACACTGCTTTTTTATTTTTTCTGAAGCACCTTCTTGGAAACCCCCACCCTTCAATTGCGCCCACCATCCAGCGAATACGATTGGGCGCAAACGCGCGAGATCTTCCGCGAGTACGCCGCCAGTCTCAAAGTGGACTTGTGTTTTCAGGGCTTCGAAGATGAGCTTTCCGGCCTGCCAGGCGATTACGCCGAACCCCGTGGTGCACTTTTGTTGGCCTGGGTCGATGGGGCAGTTGCTGGTTGCTGCGCCCTCAGGCCTCTGGACACGTCCGATTACGCCAATGCCGCAGAAATGAAACGGCTTTATGTACGCCCTGCGTTTCGCGGTTTGAGTTTAGGTCGCCAATTGGCCGAAGGCATTCTGGATGCGGCACGTCGTGCGGCCTACAGCTGCGTACTGCTGGACACTCTGGACGACATGGAGTCTGCGCGTGCGCTGTACGAAGACCTCGGTTTTGTGGAAATTCCCCCTTACTACCACAACCCCCACGCAGGGGCGCATTACCTCAAAGTGGACATCGACTGAAGCTGCAAACGCAAAAAAGGGACCTTGCAGGTCCCTTTTTTTATAACTGCATGCGGGCTTAGGCTTTGACTTGGGCCAGCATTGTTGCAGCGTCACTGACTTCGAACTTGCCTGGAGCTTCCACGTTCAATGTGACCACTTTGCCGTCTTTGACAAGCATTGAGTAGCGGTTGCTGCGCAAGCCCATGCCGCGCGCTGTCAGGTCCAGGGTCAAACCCGTCGCCTTGCTGAAGTCGGCGCTGCCGTCGCCGAGCATGCGCACTTTGGTGCCCGTCTTCTGATCGCGAGCCCAGGCCCCCATCACGAAAGCGTCGTTGACACTCACGCACCAAATTTCGTCCACACCAGCCGCTTTCAGGGCGTCGTGATTTTCCACATAACCGGGCACGTGTTTGGCCGAACAAGTGGGCGTGAAGGCACCGGGCAGGGCGAATAAGGCGATGGTTTTGCCTGCCGTGGCTTTGGCCACATCCACTGGGTTGGGACCAATGCTGCAACCGTTGCCTTCCACTTCGACGTATTCCATCAGCGTGGCTGCGGGCAAGGTGTCTCCGACTTTGATCATGTTGTGCTCCATTGAATTTGAAGGGCCCTGTGGCCCGGGTAAAAAAAAACGACCCACCATTGTGGGTCGTTTTCTGAAAGTTTGCAGAAGTCCGGTTTTTAAGCTCAGACCGATGCAGCTTTCTGAACCAGGCGAGTAGCCACCCAGTTTTTGGTCTTCGAAATCGGACGGCTTTCCGTGATTTCAATGGTGTCGCCCAGGTGGTATTGACCTGTCTCGTCGTGCGCGTGGTACTTGCTCGACTTGGCCACGATCTTGCCGTAGAGGGCGTGTTTCACACGACGCTCGACCAGCACGGTCACGGTCTTGGCGCGCTTGTCGCTGACCACCTTGCCAATCAAGGTGCGCTTGAGGGATGTTTTAGCTTCCGTCATGGTCACTCCTTACTTGGCGGCTTGCTTTTGGGCAAGGATGGTTTTGGCACGGGCGATGGCACGGCGAGTCTGGCTCAGCGTACCGGTGTTGCCGAGTTGTTGCGTGGCTTTTTGCATACGAAGGCCAAAGTGGGCTTTTTGCAGCGCTTTGATTTCGTCCTTGATACCAGCAACGTCTTTTTGGCGCAATTCAGCAGCGTTCATTTCTTGTTTCTCCTGAATTATTGGCCAATCATGCGCGCCACAAACGTGGTGCGCAGGGGCAACTTGGCAGCGGCCAATTTGAAGGCTTCACGGGCCAACTCTTCAGGCACGCCCACGATTTCGTAGAGCACCTTACCGGGTTGGATTTCGGCCACATAGTACTCGGGGTTACCTTTACCGTTACCCATACGCACTTCAGCAGGCTTGGTGGAAATCGGCTTGTCGGGGAACACACGAATCCAGATACGGCCACCACGCTTGACGTGACGGGAAATCGCACGGCGTGCGGCTTCGATCTGGCGGGCCGTCAAACGGCCACGGTCTGTGGACTTCAGGCCGAAGTCACCGAACGCCACCGTGTTACCACGGGTAGCGACGCCGGTGTTGCGGCCCTTCTGTTCCTTGCGGAACTTTCTGCGAGCAGGTTGCAGCATGTTGTTACTCCTTATTGACCGTCAGCTGCTGCAGCTGGCGCGGCGACTGTGCGTACGCGCTTAACGGCGGGTTTGGCATCACCACCCGCGCCGGCAGGCTTGTCGCTGCCGTCGGTGGGTGCTGTGTTGGTGCCAGCGGGACGACGTGGACCACCACGACGATCGCCTGTTGGGCGGTCGCCAGGACGGGCATCACGACGGGGACCACGTGGACGACGCTCTTCTTCGGCACGTGGCTCGGCCAGTGCAGGCGCGTCATTGCGGCCCAGCGTGTCGCCCTTGTAGACCCAGACCTTGACACCGATGATGCCGTAGGTGGTCTTGGCTTCGGACGTGGCGTAATCGATGTCAGCGCGCAGGGTGTGCAATGGCACACGGCCTTCGCGATACCACTCGGTACGCGCAATTTCGATGCCGTTCAAACGGCCAGCCGACATGATCTTGATGCCTTGGGCACCCAGACGCATGGCGTTTTGCATGGCACGCTTCATGGCACGGCGGAACATGATCCGCTTTTCGAGCTGTTGGGTGATGCTGTCTGCGATCAGTTGGGCATCGATTTCAGGCTTGCGCACTTCTTCGATGTTGACTGCGACAGGTACACCCAGACGGGCAGCGAGTTCTTTCTTGAGCAACTCGATGTCTTCGCCTTTCTTGCCGATCACCACGCCTGGACGAGCCGAGAAGATGGTGATGCGGGCGCTCTTGGCTGGACGCTCGATCAGCACGCGGGAAACCGCAGCGTTCTTGAGCTTGGCCTTGAGGTACTCACGCACCTTGATGTCTTCGGCCAGCATGCCGGCGAAGTCTTTGTTGCTCGCGTACCAGCGGCTTGCCCAGTTACGGCTGACAGCCAGGCGGAAACCGGTAGGATGGATTTTCTGTCCCATAGTTCTTCCTGATTAATTGCCGACCGTCACATACACATGGCATGTGGGCTTGCTGATGCGGTTGCCACGGCCTTTGGCTCGGGCGGTGAAACGCTTGAGCGTGGTGCCTTGTTCGACGTAGATGGTTTTCACCTTCAACTCGTCGATGTCGGCGCCGTCGTTGTGTTCAGCGTTGGCGATGGCGGACTCCAGAACCTTCTTGACGATGCCCGCAGCTTTTTTCTGCGTGAAGGTCAGGATGTTCAGAGCTTGATCCACTTTTTTACCGCGAATCAAATCGGCGACCAGGCGGCCTTTATCGACCGACAAACGGACGCCCCGGAGGACTGCACGTGTTTCCATGGTCTTTCCTTATTTCTTCTGGACTTTTTTGTCCGCAGGGTGACCCTTGAATGTCCGGGTCAATGCGAATTCGCCCAATTTGTGGCCAACCATCTGGTCGGTCACATACACAGGAACGTGTTGCTTGCCGTTGTGAACAGCGATGGTCAGACCGATGAAATCGGGCAAAACCATGGAGCGACGCGACCATGTCTTGACGGGCTTTTTGTCTTTGGTGGCAACGGCTTTTTCAACCTTGGCCAACAAGTGGTGGTCAACGAATGGACCCTTTTTGAGAGAGCGTGTCATTGTCTAACCCTTACTTCTTGCGACGCGACACGATCATGACCTGTGTGCGCTTGTTGTTACGGGTACGGTAGCCCTTGGTGAGGTTGCCCCACGGGTCTACTGCATGACGGCCTTCGCCGGTACGGCCTTCGCCACCACCGTGCGGGTGATCCACTGGGTTCATGGCCACGCCACGAACGGTTGGGCGGATACCCATCCAGCGTTTGACACCGGCCTTGCCCAATTGGCGCAGGCTGTGCTCTTCGTTGGCGACTTCACCAATGGTTGCACGGCACTCGATGTGGATCTTGCGAACCTCACCGGAGCGCATGCGCACTTGAGCGTAAATGCCTTCGCGAGCCAGCAAAGTGGCCGAAGCACCAGCCGAGCGGGCGATCTGAGCACCAGCACCGGGCTTGAGCTCGATGCAGTGGATGGTCGAACCCACGGGGATGTTGCGGATAGGCAAAGTGTTGCCAGCGCGGATCGGGGCTTCAGCGCCCGACATCAGGGTCGCACCGGCCTCAATGCCACGGGGGGCAATGATGTAACGGCGCTCGCCATCGGCGTAGCACAGCAAGGCAATGTGCGCAGTACGGTTGGGGTCGTACTCGATGCGCTCGACCTTGGCCGGGATCGCATCTTTGTTGCGCTTGAAATCCACCACGCGGTAGTGGTGCTTGTGACCACCGCCTTTGTGGCGTGTGGTGATGTGACCGTTGTTGTTACGGCCAGACTTCTGGTGCTGGGGTTCCAGCAATGGCGCGTAGCCTTCACCTTTGTGCAGGTGGTCACGCGTGACCTTCACCACGCCACGACGGCCTGGGGATGTCGGTTTGATCTTGATGACAGCCATGATTACGCGGCCTCCCCGGACAGGTTCAGCTCTTGACCTGGTTGCAGCGTGACATAAGCCTTGCGAACGTTGTCGCGACGGCCAATGGTCTTGCCAAAACGCTTGGTCTTGCCTTTGGTATTCACCACAGACACGCCTTTGACCTCGACCTTGAACATCAATTCCACAGCGGCTTTGATTT
>Ga0255126_1000398_pt1 | contig 19101 bp, 16 predicted proteins | sample Law_Miss_RepA_8d_FD_188556 | JGI IMG/M metagenome (GOLD analysis project Ga0255126, IMG submission 188556) | Freshwater microbial communities from St. Lawrence River, New York, United States - Law_Miss_RepA_8d | ecosystem: Environmental > Aquatic > Freshwater > River | place: USA: New York... | reverse complement strand
ATGCCAAGGGTGGGCATGCAAACCCTTACTTGAGCGACAAGATCAAGAAACTTGATTTGACCGCTCAAGACAAGGCAGATTTGGTTGAGTTCATGAAGGCTTTGAATGGGCCATTGCCAGCAGTCAACCAAGGCCGTTTGCCACAGTAGTTTTACTGTTTTGAGGTTTTGCTGTTCGGAGCACACGTTATCTTCCGCACGTAACAACGCGGGGGGAAGTTGGCTCCGTGGCTTGATCGCTGGCCCCGTTTCTTAAGCGTTGGACCAGTTTTTTTGAGTGGCTCAGTTTTTTTGAGTGGCTCAGTGCCGGTAATAGAAAATTTTCAGCACCGCAAGTAGGTTGATCCAGAAAACGGGTCAGCCGATTGCGGTGTTGTCGTTTTAAGCGGTCTGCACAAGAATCCTCAAGACGGTTATGATAAGAGTGAGGATCTGCTTTGTTGTCTCAGGTAAGGGGTCTTGCTATGGGTACGGCGAAGTGGAGTTCGTTGCAGGATTGGGAATTGAAACCGACTGATTGTTGCTAAGGCGAAGCTAATTGTCGCTGAGGCAATGGAGAGAGGATCCGCTTAGGATGACCAAGCCACGCGTGCTCGTCGTGCGAGCTCCAGGGACCAATTGCGATGTTGAGACTGCGTATGCGTTCGAATTAGCGGGTGCAGAGGCGGTTCGACTTCATGTGAATCAGCTCATTGAGCAACCTGCAATCGCTCAATCTTATCAAATACTCTGTTTTCCTGGCGGATTTAGCTACGGCGACGATATCGCCGCGGGTCGAATCGCGGCAGTTCAGTGGCAAACGAAGCTTTCTGAGACCCTTGAATCGTTCAAGGCGAAGGATCGTTTGGTTTTGGGGATCTGCAATGGATTCCAAATCATGATGCGGTTAGGGATATTCTTCGACGAAGCCGAGGAGTCGCCCCCTGCGACGCTGACATGGAACAATCAGGCGAGGTTCGAGACTCGGTGGGTTCATCTCAAGCCCGAGTCGGATCATTGCGTTTTTCTTCGAGGCATCGATCAGATCTATTTGCCGATGGCGCATGCGGAAGGTCGCCTGCTAACCAGAGATGCCGCAGCGCGGGAAGCTTTGGGGCGGAACAAGCAGATCGCCGTGAGGTACTGTGATGCTGGCGGTAACACTGGAGAATCAGTACTGCCGTTTCCAGTAAACCCGAACGGAGCCGAAGGGAACATTGCCGGTATTTGCGATCCGACTGGGCGTATATTCGGTTTAATGCCCCACCCAGAGCGATTTCTCGACCCGACGAATCATCCCGCTTGGACTCGGCAAGAAAGCTTGCCTAAGCATGGCGATGGACTGAAAATCTTTCAAAACGCTGTCGCTTACTTTGGATAGATCATGAAGGTCTTTTCGACGTCGGCAGAGATTTACTCGCATGTGTTGCGCGAACGCTTGGAAGGAAAACGTGTCGGGTTGGTACCGACCATGGGTGCGTTGCACGAAGGGCATGTGTCGCTTGTGCGGCAAGCCAAAAGCAATTGCGATTGCGCCGTAGCCACTATATTTGTGAATCCAACGCAGTTCGGGCCCAAGGAAGATCTTTCTAAATATCCACGGACCTTGGACGAGGATTTAGAGAAGCTGGATCAAGCCGGATGTGACTATGTGTTCACGCCGACCGAAGCGCAAATGTATGGTGTTGGCCATTCGACATACGTTGAGCCACCGCAGGTCTCCTCGCGTTGGGAAGGGGAGATTCGCCCTGGTCATTTCCGTGGCGTGTGCACCATCGTGTTGAAGCTTTTCCAGATGATTCCCGCCGACATCGCTTATTTTGGTCGCAAAGACTATCAGCAATTGGCAGTGATCCGAGCGATGGTTCGCGACTTGAATATCCCTGTATGCATCGAGGCTTGTCAGACGATACGGGAACCCGATGGTCTAGCGATGAGCAGTCGAAACCGTTATTTATCAGAAGAGCAACGGCATAGGGCTTTGGGATTAATCCGGGCTTTGCGAATCGCAGAGCGATTGGTCGAGCGTGGTGAGAGAGACGTTCAAGCAGTGGAGGGTGCGATGCGGCAGGAACTCTTAGCCGCACCGGTCGACAGCATCGACTATGCTGCAATTGTCGATCCAGTAACCTTGGAGCCAATCTCTGAGATCCAGGCAAGTGTGGTCGGGATAATCGCAGCGCGATTGGGTTCGACACGCTTGATCGATAATGCGACGATTGATTGCCGCTGAGACTATGTTCTTGAGTTTTGGTGGTTTGAATTCGAGTTAGGTAGCAGTCGTTCTTTTTTGGAAACAGCCAAGGTAGTTCCTTATGCGTCAAACATTGTTCTACCTGCCTCATCAAGTTGGGCCTTTACCTCTTTTTGGTTGGATCAGCTGGGGGATGCTCGGGCTTCTTGTTTATATCGCTGTGACATGGTTTCTTTATACGCGGCTTAGGGGTGCATCGACGGGGCAATCCAAAGGGGGCAACGGGACGCAAGTTGAGCCCACGCATTGGGGGGATCAGGTATTCAACTGGGGGTTGGGTGCTGCGATTTTGGGAATAGTTTTACCGATGGTGGAAGCCAAGGTAGCAGCGGGGACCGCGGATGAGATCGTCATCGGCTTACCGGTTCGCGGTTATGGATTGATGATGATGATCGGCGTGTTGTCGGCGACCGTGTTGTCGTACCGTCGCGTATTGCAGCTAGGTGTTCCAAAAGAGTCGTTTGTGGGGTTGGTATTATTCACCGTGATCGGTGGGTTATTCGGAGCGAGATTGTTTTATGTAGTCCAAAAGTGGAGCGAGCTCGATGGAGAGACGCTTGCGCAAAAGCTTTGGATTGCCTTGCAATTCACCGAAGGCGGATTGGTCGTTTATGGCGCAGTGCTTGGTGGGATAGTCGGGATCCTCAGTTGGGCGATTATGCGGCGAGTCCAGCCTATCTTGTTACTCGATGCGATCGTACCAGCCTTTTTTATCGGTTTGGCTTTTGGTCGTTTAGGATGTTTGCTCAACGGATGTTGCTTTGGTGGTATCTGCGAGACCGCGACCCCATCGATTGAGTTTCCGAAAGGATCTCCGGCATACATCGATCAGTTTGAGACAGGAAGATTGCTCGGATTGCATACCAAATCATCCGGCCAGTCATCCGGCCAGTCATCCGGTACGCCATCCGGTACGCCATCCGGTAAGGGAGCCGAGGGGGAAGGCACTAAAGAGACGTTGGAAGTTACCTCGATCGATCCGGGAAGTTGGGCACAGAAGCAGGGTATGCAAGTTGGGGATCGCGTGCGAGCAATTGAAATCGGGGCCGTGCCTGTGGATGTCGAGACTCAAGCTTCGCTGGTACGTTCGCACCGAGCACCTCCGCTTGAGGGAGTGGTTCGTACCGACCGAGGTAGCTTTGTCGTGTCAGAGTTGCCGACGAAGAGTTTGCCGGTGCATCCATCTCAAATTTATGCTTCGATTACAGGATTCCTGTTGTGTTTTTGGAGTACGAGTATCAAAGGTTGGGCATCGCGTCCCGGGTTGGTGTTCGGGTCGGGATGGTTGGTCTATGGAGTGTTGCGGTTTATTGAAGAGATCATTCGCGTCGATGAAGCTGGACAGTTCGGTACGAGTCTTAGTATCGCTCAATGGGTCAGTATCGTTGGTATATTGTTTGGGGCAGCACTGACACTTTGGGTGTTCGTACGACCTGCAAAGCTTGAGGCAACAGCCCCGCTGCCTTAACCTAGTCCACAGCCTAGTCCGCGAGTTAATCCAAGGGGCAATCCGCGAGTTATTCCAAAGCGCAAATTAATTGCACGCAGGCATTTTACTTTTTCCTACCAACAGCACATCGGTGAACGCATCTACCGACGCTTGGTGAAGTCGCCTTGAAAGATCTGAAAATGTACGTTCTGACTAAATTGGCATCCTTAAAGACACAAGAACAATTTGCTGCGCATACCAAGTCTCTTGGCATCGACATTCCTCTTGCAAGGTCTGTGCAAGAAGGGCTTAACAGCCCGCTATTCACACCTATTTCATGGCAAGGCATAGTCATCGGCAATCGTATTGCAGTACAGCCAATGGAAGGTTGGGACGGGACTACAGAAGGTGGCATCACCGAGCCGATGCAAAGGCGTTGGCGTCGATTCGGCGAATCGGGAGCGAAGTTGATTTGGGGGGGGGAAGCGATGGCGGTAAGGCCTGACGGTCGCGCCAATCCCAATCAACTAATTCTCATCGAGCGCAACCGAGAAGGAATCGCTGAGTTACTCCGAGGGCTTAAAACCGCTCACAAGGAACGGTGGGAATACACCGACGACTTGATTGTCGGTTTTCAATTGACTCACTCTGGCAGATTCTGCCGTCCCAATGGGCCGAAATGGGAACCGAAAATCGCGCATCGCCACCCACTCCTCGATGCAAAGTTCAGTGTCACAGGCGATGAAAATTTATGGACTGAAGCGGAACTCAAAGGGCTCATCGAAGACTACGTTCGAGCGGCGAAATTGGCTTGGGAAATCGGCGCAGAATTCGTCGATGTAAAAGCCTGTCATGGATATCTGCTACACGAATTCCTTTCTGCTAGAACCCGTCAAGATAGCTTCGGGGGTAGTTTGGAAAATCGTGCCAGACTACTCTTGGAAATCATTCGGGGGATACGTAAGGCTGTTCCGCACATGGGGATCGGAGTTCGGCTTAGCGCTTTCGATACAATTCCTCACGAACCTAATCCCGATACCGCTGTTGAAGGGAAACTAGGACAAGGTCGACCGCGTGCTTTCGAAGCTCTGCTCCCATATCAATGGGGCTTCGGTATGAACGAACAAAATCCACTTGAGGTAGATCTCACGGAACCACAACAAGTCATCGAGTGGCTACAAGCAGAAGGAGTCAGCTTGCTGAATGTTTCCGCTGGGAGTCCCTACTATACCCCGCACCTTCTGAGGCCCGCTGCATTTCCTCCGTCGGATGGGTATCAACCGCACGAAGATCCTTTGATCTCCGTTGCCAAGCAATTTTCTGTCACGCGACAAATCAAGAAAAAGAACCCCAGAATTCTGGTTGTAGGCTCTGGATATTCCTACCTCCAAGAGTTCATGCCCGCTGCGGCCGTGCACAATGTTCACAATGGATGGACCGACTTCATGGGGGTAGGACGAAGCGTCCTTTCGTATCCACAAGCGATGATGGATGCGTTACTGGAGGGAACGAGTAAGCGAAAGCTTGTTTGTCGAACTTTCTCCGATTGCACAACAGCGCCACGAAATGGATTGCCTTCGGGTTGTTATCCACTCGACGACTTTTACAAAGGGACCGAGACGGCCGACAAAGTCAAGGAGATCAAGAGCCGTTTGTAGGGTTGAAAAAGCTACTCGCGGTGGAGATCAGTACTGTTTGAGTTGTTACTTGGACTGATCTTTCATTGAGTGCAGTTGAGAGTGGAAAGTTACGTGCTCGTGCTAAGTGAAACGGTGCTCGTGCTCGTAATCGAAAACAGCCCGACGTGGTCGAATGTTCTTTCAACACACGACCTGCCTATGACGGAAGCAAAGCTGGTCCCGTTATCCGAGCACGATAACGAGCAGGAGCACGAGCACGAGAGTGGGGCGTTGCGTGCTCGTGCTCAGTAAAACGGTGCTCGTGCTCGTAATCGAAAACAGCCTGAAGTGGTCGAATGTTCTTTCAACACACGACCTGCCTATGACGGAAACACAACTGGTCCCCGGTTTCCGAGAACGATAACGAGCGGAAGCACAAGCACGAGAGTGCGGCGTTACGTGCTCGTGCTCGTAATCGAAAGCCGACTGAAGTGGTCGCATATTCGTTCAGCGCACGACCTGCCATTGACGGAAACAAAACTGGTCCGCGTTATCCGAGCACGATAACGAGCAGGAGCACGAGCACGAGAGTGAGACGTTTCGTGCTCGTGCTCAGTGCAACGGTGCTCGTGCTCGTAATCGAGGCAGCCTGAAGTGCTCGTATGTCTGTTCAGCACACGACCTGCCATTGACGGAAACAAAACTGGTCCGCGTTATCCGAGCACGATAACGAGCAGGAGCACGAGCACGAGAGTGGGGCGTTACGTGCTCGTGCTCAGTGAAACGGCGCTCGTGCTCGTAATCGAAAGCCGACTGAAGTGGTCGTATGTTCTTTCAACACACGCCCTGCCTATCACGGAAATAAAACTGGTTACGTTATCCGAGCACGATAACGAGCAGGAGCACGAGCACGATGAACTTTACAGCGTTGGTCCGATGGCCCACGGGGTAAACTCGTCTTCTCCGTAGCCCAGCAATTCGCTTTTGGTTTTCTTACCGCTTGCGACTTCGAGGATCTCATCGAACATTCGCTGGCCGGCTTGCTCGATGGACTCGTTTTCGAGAATGGTTCCCATGTTGAGATCCATGTCTTCGGGCATGCGTTCAAACAACGCGCTATTCGTAGCGACCTTGATGCTCGGTACGGGTTTGCTCCCAAAGCAGCTTCCTCGCCCGGTGGTGAAGACGACTACGTTCGCGCCGCCGGAGATCATTCCGGTAACGCACACCGGGTCGAAACCAGGTGCATCCATGATCACCAATCCTCGTTTCGAGGTTTGTTCTGCGTACTCGATGACATCCTGCAACGCCGTCTGTCCACCTTTGCTTGCAGCACCGAGCGATTTTTCGACGATGGTCGTCAAGCCGCCGGCCTTATTCCCGAGGGATGGGTTGTTATCGATGTCTTCTCCATAGTGTGCGGTGTAATCTCGCCACCATGCAAGTTTGTCGAGAAGCTTCTTGGCGACCTCGGCGCTTTGTGCTCGTTTGGTGAAGAGCTGTTCGGCACCGTAGAGTTCGGTGGTCTCGGAGAGGATCGATGTTCCGCCGTGCGCGACGAGTAAATCGGAGACGACTCCGAGAGCTGGGTTCGCGGTGATACCAGAGTAGCCGTCGGAACCTCCGCATTTCGTTGCCAAAACGATTTCGCTTGCGGAAACGGTCGTGCGTTGCATCGCATTGACTTGGGGAAGTAGTTCTTCGACCATTTCGACTGCGCGTCGAATGGTGGCTCGCGTTCCACCCGTGTCTTGGATGCTCAAGACCGGTACATCATTGGTGGATTTGGGTTGACCGGGTTGTGGTTTCCATTGGACCCCTTGCAACGATACGAGTTTTTGGGATTTTTGCAGATGCCCAAGGGTGTTTTGTTCGCATCCGAGTCCGATCAAGACGTAGGCGGCGATGTTCGGATGTTTTGCGATCCCGCCGAGCACCCGGCTAAGGGTTCGATGTTTGATTCCATCGAGAGCCATGCCGCAACCGCTATCGTGTTTGAAAGCGACGACGCCATCGACGTTTGGAAATCGTTTCAAGAGTTCTTCATCGAAGTGCCTTGCCACCGCGCGAGATACGCCTGCCGAGCAATTGACGGTAGAGATGACGGCGATGTAGTTACGAGTTCCTACTCGTCCCGATGGGCGTTGGTAGCCTTGGAAGGTCTTCCCTGTAATGGGTTGGGGGGGAACTGGCGTTTCGCTCGCGAGACCTTCGTAGTCGAGGGTATGGTGGCACTTGAGATTGTGGTCATGGACATGTTCGCCGGGTGCTACCGGTGCCGATGCGACACCGATAGGCCAGCCGTATTTATGGATAGGTTGTCCGATCGCAATCGCACGGGTTGCGATTTTGTGGCCGGCCGGGATATCTCGCGTCAGAACGATATTCGGTTGGTTTCCACCTAGGATGACCTCTTCATTTTTGGCGAGTTTTCGAAGAGCGACGATACAGTTGTCGTTAGGGTGGAGTTGAATCCAAGGTTTGGAATTAGCGGCCATGATTTGGCGGATTGTTCCTGATATGGGGGGAGGGAGCTGTTAGGAGTTCGAAAGTGCGTTAACGATATGAGCATCATCGGCAGGTTCGACGGTGCGGAGCACGATTTCCAGGTGATCTGAGAAAACGTTGGTCCATATTGGGGGCTGATGTTGCGAGAGGGTCTCTTGCAGCATGGCTACCGATTTTCCACGCGGGGTGATCTCAAGGATAGAGCTCGGTAACGACAGGGCTTGCCAGGGACCGGTTCCGATCCGTCGTGTTTGCGAGACGATATTCAGTTTTTCAATTACCGGGGAGTCTTGTAATTGGATAGCGAGTCGCTGGGCTCGGTTCTCGAGGTTTGCGATTGGGTTCGAAAGAGTTGCACCAACGGGCGTCGATTCCCATTGGTCTCGTTGCTGAGATTCACTCAGGACGCTCAGCAGGACGGCTTGGGTAACACGATCGGCGGTGGCTCCAAGGGATTCGACGCTTGGCCGGATCTTATCGATCACATTTTTCTTACCGAGGATAAGTGCTGCTGGAGGTCCACCGATGAGAAAATGGGTTGGGACAATGAGCAAATCGGTACCGTCTTGCCAACGACGGGAAAGGGCATCAGATTGTCCATTGGCCCATTGGATGTCGTGCAGCGTAGCATCAAGCAGGATTTCGCAAACGAACGCATTGTGTTTGTGCGCGTGTTCGCTAGCAGCGAACCGGTCGAGATGGCCTTGGGTGGGGCTTGCGTGAAACACGATCGATCCGGGATGTGACGCGAGGGCTTTTGCGTAGTCATCGTGCAAGCAATCCGCATTGCTGCCGATCTCGTGGATTTGCAGAGCGTGTTGCGAAGAATGATGGGCAAAGGGGGTGAGGATGGAGTGGATCGGAGTTGCGATGGATGGGTTCGAGGTAGGGATGCGGATGCACGCTGCGCGGGGAAGGATAATGCCGTGGGGGCGTAAGCCGACAACGGTTGCTTGGATTGCCATCGGCAGGTTCGCGACGAGTAGTGCATCGGCAGCACCGCTTGAGGCGATGCACAGGCGGAGCAGTTCGGCTTCCGAGCCGATATCTTGAGCGAAGCCTTGGTAGAGCGCGGATTGGAGTTGGGCTGCGTGTTTTGGGAGAGGGGAAGCGACCCAGCGAGCGTTAAAAAGTTCGCCGGTGGCATTGATTCCGAGTTGGAGGGAGGATTGTTGATTTTCGGTTGGATGCAGAAGTGGTTCGGCGGCTCGTTCGAGCCATTGACCTGCTTGACGCAACGCTTCTTGGACTTTCGACAGCGAGGGTGCTTCTTGGAGTCCAAGTTTTTGTGCAGCTTCCTTCACGACGTTGTTCCAAGCTGGGTTTTGGAACCATTGAGTAACTTGTTTGATGGCGTCGGAGGGATCGAAGCCTTTGCGTTGTGGAAACTGCATGATGTGGAGGGTTCCTTTGGGAGAGAGGTGCTTTAGCCTCGCCCAGTTAACCGCCAGCGGCCTTGGAAGAGCCAGACAGTTATTCCGAAGAGAGTGAAGATTGATCCGATGGTAAATCCGAAGTAGGAAGCGACTAGGGGCCAGGAGCCTATTTTAGCGCGAGCGGTAGAGACCCCGGCGATCACATCGGTCATAGGAACGTTGTCGGCCGCCATGAAGGGGCTTGTCAGTCCAATGAATTTCAGAGAGTCGAATCTGGTTCCGATCGGAGCGGAACTCCAAATGAGAAAGTAGATTGCGATAGGTAGACAGTAGAGAATTAGTAAGGTGATATAGCAGATCATCAGCGAGGTGCTGGTGCGACGAACGAGCGTTGAGACGAAGAGGGACAGGACTGAGTTGAAGACTGAAGCTACGAAGCAGATGGCGAAGAAGGCAAGCATCGCGGGCCAGTTGCGAGCCAATTCGGGGTTGATGCATCCGAGAAGCATAGGGAACATCAAGAACGCGGTAAGAACTGCCGAGACGCGGTAACCCGAAATGAGTTTTCCCCATAGGATCTGCCAGGAGGAGATGGTCGTCGTCAGGAGTAGGTCGAGAGTTTGGCGTTCGCGTTCGCCGGTGATGGCTCCAGCGGTAAAGACGGGAGCGGTGAGGATATTGAAGATCAGGACGTAGCTGACGTAGTAGGAAGCGAGGTTTGGTCGCCAGAAGAGTTGGATGGTCATCAAGGGGATAGCGAGGATCATCGAAAGTTGGATGACGAGTCGCAGCATGAGGGTCCCTTGGCTGAAGAGTTCCGCATGCATTTCCTTGTCGTAGATTGGGTTCGCATCGTCGTGCATGAGGGACTTGCGGCGCGGCGGTGCGAAGAGGTTATCAGGGAACTGATCGCTTTGGATGACCAATCCGACAGCTTCGCGTTGTTCGCGTTCGAGGTCGATGACTTCGTTCCCTTGGCTGCCCACATCGGGTGGGTAGAGAAGTCGATGTGCGGCGATAGCTAGTAGGGCTATGCTGATGATTGAGCAAGCGATTGGGACGATGGTCAGCGAGAGCACGAGCCGCAAGTCAGCGCGGTCGCTTAAGGATAGCCAGGCGAAGACACCAAGAAGGAGAATCGGTAGGATCAAAACGTAACTGACGACGAGAGAGGAAGCAGTACGTTTGAATTGCGAGGAACAAAAAATGCTGATGGACCCAAACAGCAGAATCGAGAAAAGGAGTCCAACGTAGGCACCGATGAGTTCGTAAAACGAAACACCACCGAGTGGAAGGCAGAGCATGATGATCGGCAGAGAGGCGATGATCAAGACGACGAGGTGAGTCAGAGCCGCGATCAATTTACCGGCGATGATTCGCCATGGTCTCAGGGGGCTAGCGAGAAGCATCTCGTAGGTTTTGCGTTCTTTTTCGCCAGTGATTGCGCCAGCGGTGAAACTTGGGGCCATCAGCGAGGCGATCGCGAATTGGCCGATGAAAAAGAAGTCGACCAGACGCTGTGCTGAGGCTGATTCGCGAGAGAGGTCGATACGGGTATCGCGTGGGTAGGCGATGATAACGACGGCCGCGAGTGCGAGTTGGTAGACCAACAGCAGTACGAAGGCTCTCGGAGCGCGGAGATTGGTCAGCAGTTCGCGTTGCAGAACGGGGTTATCTACGAACAGCATGGGGGAAACTCCTTTGGGGACGCCGGTGGTTTACTCCGAAGGAGTTCAACGACTCATTCGGAGATATTGGACCGCGCGGAATTCATTGACCCTCGCTGAGTTATTTCACCCACTCGACAGGTTGGGGTTCGATATCGGGGGAGCAAGGGGATCCGCAATCTTTTCGGCCGCTGCCTTCTAGGCGACTGATGATGCGCACGGACATGTCGTGATCGCAGTTGATTTGGCAGCTTAGTCGTGCGTTATGCACGCCGCGAGCGTTGAGGATTTCTTTTTCGGCGACGGTTTGTTGTGACGGTTCGCCGTCGATGAATTCGACGCGGCAGGTGGTGCATCGGGCTTTACCGCCGCAAGCGTGCAGTTGGTCCGATCCAGCTTCTTCTCGCAGGGCGAGGATGAGTCGTTTACCTTGAGGGACGTTGAATTCGCCGAGGCCTTCGACAGTTAACTTTGGCATTATAAGTTCCTAGAGGTTCCGTTGTTTTTAAAGAGGTCTGTGATTCAGGGTTAGGAAAGTTCAGGGAGGTGGTAAAGATTGAAGAGTTAGCCGCAGCAGCCTGGGGTGGATGAGTTGCAAGCCGATTTTCCGGTAGGTTGAGTTGCGCTCTGGTTGGTCGCTGAGTTGGCTGAGCCGTTGCAGGAGTTTTCGCAAGAGTTGCCGCATGCATGGCTTTCGGCAGAGGCTCCTGGACTGACGGCTTGGCCTGTGATTTCGAAGCCAAGGTCTTGGATCATTTGGTAGTCTTCCGAGGGTGCTTGCCCTTGGGTGGTCAAGTAGTCTCCGACGAAGAGGCTATTGGCGATATACAGGCCGAGGGGTTGCAGGGAGCGGAGGTGTCGTTCGCGACCGCCGGCGATTCGAAGTTCGCTTGAGGGGTTCACGAAGCGCACCATGGCGAGAGCTCGGATACAATCTCTGGGGGTTAGGTACTCCTTTTGTTGCATCGGGGTACCGTCGATTGCGTGAAGGAAGTTCAGGGGGATAGATTCCACGGAGAGTTCTCGGAGGGAGAAAGCCATATCGACGATATCTTTGCGGGACTCGCCCATTCCGATGATGCCACCGCTGCAGAGTTGCAAGCCGGCTTTACGAACGTTCTTGAGGGTTTCGAGTCGATCTTCGAAGGTATGGGTCGTGCAGATTTCTTTGTAGTAGTCTTGGCTGGTATTGAGGTTGTGGTTGACTTTATCGACCCCGGCGGCCGCAAGCCGTTGGGCTTGGGATTCGCTCAGTAGTCCGAGGCAAGCGCAGATGTTCAAGCCGTACTGTTGTTTGATTTCGGGGACGATCGTCTCGATGGCTTTGATTTCGCGTTCGTTCGGTGCGCGTCCGGAGATAACGATGCAATAGGTTTTACTTTGACGTTCAGCGGCGAGTCGTGCGCCGTCGAGAAGTTTCTCGCGATTGAGGATCGAGTACTTCGGGATCGGAGCATCGGAGATTTTTGATTGCGAGCAGTAGTGGCAGTCTTCTGGGCACAAGCCGCTTTTGGCGTTCATCAAGAAGTAGAGTTGAACGGTTTTACCGAAGTACTTTTGTCGGAGGTTGAAGGCAGCGGCAACGAGATCGAGTAGTTCATCGTCGTGGGAATCAAGGATTGCGAGGGCTTCGCTGCGGCTGATCGAACCGCCGTCGAGGATTCGATCGGCGAGTAGTTTCCACTGAGAGTCTTGGGATGTTTTTTGGGAGTCGATCGAGTGGTTCAGGTTCATTGTGCCTGGGTATGTAGGTATTTAGAGTTTTGAAAATCGTTTGGGAGGTTCCGGGGTGAGCCCGCACATGCGTCGATTGTAGCATTTTGGGCAGGATTTACGCACCCGTCATATTCGCTACACGTAGGTTACGGTCAGAATTCCTTCGAAATATTTCACTACAACGCCGATCTGCGTAATAGCTGGGTAGTTCCTCGCTGCGCGTATCGTTTTTAGCGATCTTCAACGCAACCGACCGTAATTTCCGTATTGAGAAAGACTCCTTTCGATGGTTCATCCCCGACCGTTCTTTGAAAACGTAGAGGATTCGGTTGACGAGGAAGTCAAGTTGCTTTCGAGTCGTCGCACTCGTACGCAGGGGGATCAGTTGCAATCTCCCTTGGAGACCTATTTGCGTGAGATCAATGAGACCAAGTTGCTCACGGCAGAGGATGAGCAGAGTTTAGCCAGACGCGTGGGGCAGGGGGATGCCGAGGCGCGGGACCGAATGGTTCGAGCGAATCTGCGGTTAGTGGTGAACATTTCGCGGAGTTATATTGGCAAAGGCTTGGCATTACAGGATTTGATTGAGGAAGGTAATTTAGGATTACTGCGTGCGGTCGAGGGTTTTGACCCGAACATGGGGACCCGATTTAGCACGTATGCAAGTTACTGGATCAAGCAATCGATCAAGAGGGCGTTGATCAATTCATCGAAGACGATCCGCATTCCGGCTTACATGGTGGAATTACTCAGCAAGTGGAGGCGTGCGACTTCTAGATTGTCTGAGGAGCTTGGTCGGGTGCCGACGCAAGAGGAGACGGCGCGGTTGCTGGGTTTGCCGAAGAAGAAGTTGCCGATCATCAAGAAGGCGATCCAGATTTACAATGCGACGCCGCAGAGTGAGCAGAGTGATTCTGGTTGGTCGCTTGGCGAGATGGTGATGGATGAGCGGCTGAAGAGTCCGGACGAGGAGTTGCTTGATCACGACGTGATGAAGACGGCGTTGGAGTTGCTCGATACGCTTGATGCGCGGGAAGCGACCATTTTGAAGCTTCGTTTTGGATTGGAGAATCACGCGCCGCATACGCTCAAGGAGATCGGTTTGGAATTAGGGCTTACTCGCGAGCGAGTTCGTCAGATCGAGACGGAAGCGTTGCAACGATTGCACAACGCATTGCGAGACCCGCGTGAGCGATTCGGTGGTGCGTAAGGGAAAGAGTTCCTGCGGGTTGTTATCGGGGTTGCTGCGTTTGCCTCGCAACAAGTGACCAGTCCGACCAGTCCGACCTGTCTGACCAGTCCGACTTGTCTGACTCTGTCCGACTCTGTCTGACCTGTCTGACCAGTCCGACCTGTCTGACCAGTCCGACTTGTCCGACTTGTCCGACTTGTCCGACTTGTCCGACTTGTCCGACTTGTCTGACCTGTCTGACCTGTCTGACCTGTCTGACCTGTCTGACCTGTCTGACTCTGTCTGACTCTGTCTGACTCTGTCTGACTCTGTCCGACCTGTCTGACCTGTCCGACCTGCCCGACTTCTCCACCGGTCATGGGCTGTCTTACAGCCCTCAGATTTCCGGAATACGTTAGCTTTAATCAATCCTTTGATTTTCATCGGATTGGGAGCTTTTTTTGTAGCTGTTTTCTTTTTTTCATAGACTTTCTGTGGTGGACATGTATAGGATTGGCTCGACGAGGCTCGCTTGGATCTCCAACTAGAGATTGCGAGGCCTTCAAGAGCGTGTCATGGTTCGTACCGGATAGAACTGGTATGGGAATCTTGTAGAGCGAGAAAAGGAGGTTTGCATCCAAGGATGGTGATGCTAATGAAATCGGTTGGTATTTGCTAACACTGCTGAGTTGAACGCTTTCGCGTCAACCCCCGCAGCTGGCAATAGATCTGTCACTTGCCACGCGATTTCCACCGTTGAATTGCATCATTTCAATCTGTACGATGAGCCTGTCGCTTTACCGTTTCCCGTATTACCTTTTCTTTGTTTCGCACGATGAGTAGCACGTTTTTTCCTTGGGGGTCATGGCAAGAATTTTTTGGGGATAGTGTCGTTCGGCTCACTTTAGGTGTGATAGGTTTGTTGGTTGTTAGTATGTTCGCGTTGTATGTGTTATTACGACTGCGTAGGATTAATGCTCACAACCTGCAAATAGACGCGATGGTTCGAAAGAATTTCGAAGAAATGCGCACCGAGGGTGACTTGGACGAACAGGAATTCCGAAAGATTCAGGCGTTGCTAGAAAAGCAGCGTTCGATCGGATCGGAAAGCGATGCGACGAAGCCGAGTCGCTCTGATTGATACCGGAGCAAGTCATCGAAGAATCGTATTCTTCGGTGGATAAAAGTGTCAGCTACCAAAGATATGGTAGAATTGGTCTGGGAGGCCGCAGCAGCGTCGGTGGATTGTCGCGAGATGACAAACCAATGGCGTTAAAACCAACCCAAGCTCGAAACCCGAGGTCACGGATGCCCGGTTTGTAGGTCAACTTATGGGTCTTTGTTCGAAGAGCAAAGCGAGTTGAACTACGAACAGTCGAGCCAACAACCGTGAACCCTTCAAATCTTGAATTGCACCGTACGCAGGACAAGTTTTGGTCCCTTAGGAGTCGAGAATGTCGTCAGGTAAAGACGTGGTGGCCGGAAGACGCAACACCGGCAGTGGCAACACGAAGAAGAACTGTTCGTTTTGCAGGAAGAACTATCGCGATGTGGGTCCATTGGTTGAAGGACCTGGCGATGTGTATATCTGCGGCGAGTGCATCGAGTTGTGCTCATCGATTCTTGAACAAGAGCAGAAGCGACGCGGACCGAGCAAGAAGTTGTTCTCGGAGATCCCGACACCTAGAGAAATCGTCCAGCATTTGGATCAGTATGTCATCGGGCAGATTCAGACCAAGCGGGCTTTAGCGGTCGCGGTTCACAACCACTACAAGAGATTGAGCTCTGGTTGGGAAGGTGGAGATATCGAGATTGAGAAATCCAACATTCTGTTGGTTGGTCCAACTGGAAGTGGCAAGACGCTCATGGCCCGGACGCTTGCAAAGATGCTTAACGTCCCATTTGCCATCGGTGATGCTACGACGTTGACCGAGGCTGGGTATGTGGGTGAAGATGTTGAGAATTTATTGCTCAAACTGTTGCATGCCGCGGACTTTGACATCGAAGCGGCTCAGCGGGGGATATTGTATATCGACGAGATCGACAAGATTGGCAAGACCAGTCAAAACGTTTCGATCACTCGCGACGTATCGGGCGAAGGTGTTCAGCAAGCGTTGCTCAAGATGCTTGAAGGGACGGTTGCAAACGTTCCGCCCCAAGGTGGACGCAAGCATCCCGAGCAGCAATACATCCAGATGGATACGACGAATATATTGTTCATCTGCGGCGGTACGTTTGTCGGTGTAGAAGAGATCATCAGCAAGCGGCTTGGCAAGAAGTCTTTAGGGTTTGGTCCTGGGGCAACCGTCCGAGAAGAGAAGGATGTCGCGACTTTGCTAGGTCACATTCACTCCGACGATATTCTTGAGTTCGGAATGATTCCCGAATTGATCGGTAGATTGCCCGTTGTAACCTCGTTGACCCCATTAGATGTCGAAGGATTGATCAAGGTTTTGACGGAGCCGAAGAACGCGTTGATCAAGCAGTATCAAGCGTTGTTCGGGATGGAGAACTGCCAGTTGCAGTTCACTGACGAAGCACTTCGGTCGATTGCCCACAAAGCGCACACGAAGAAAGTCGGGGCTCGTGGGCTTCGCTCAATCGTTGAAGAAATCATGATGGACATTATGTTCGACTTGCCCGAGCAAGAAGAAGGAACTCTGTACACCATCGATTACGACGAGAAATTGGGACGCATCGCTCCCAAGAAGTCTCAGCCACAGCGTAAAGAAAGTGCTTAAGGGTTTCCCTAGAAACTTTCCTCGTAAATCTTCCTCGACAGTGGAATCCCTTCCCGGGGTTCTATACACTGAGAGAGTATGAGTGCTGATTCTTTCCAGATTGCTTTGGTTTTACCAGGATCCTTGATGAGTCTTGATGGCGAGGGGTGTTGCGTTGAGCAAACGCAAGATGCTTCGCCGGTGCTTGCATTGCAGGCAACCGCTGACGAGGCGAATGCTGTTGCGGCGGATGCTGATCAGGTAAAACCAACGGGTGGCAATCCATCGAGTACTCTCGGGCGTTTAGAAGCTTGGGTTCAGTACGTTGCGAAAGATACTCAGACGCAAGTCCAAGAGTTTTTGGAGCAGGTCGACGCTCGGCAGAGCGGCGAGTAGACCCGGCTTGCTAAAGCGCTACATCGGTCTTGAGACGGAATTCTATCGTCGCGCTTCTGATACCGATGGCCCTGTGGAGCGTGATTCGCTTCAAGAGTTCGAATCGATATTGCTGTCGCTGCGTCGCGTGATGCCCATTGCGAGAAGCGAGAATCCGCTTCGATGGTTCTTAGCCAACGGATCAAGCTTATCTCTTGAGTTCGGCGCGTCAGCGAATACGAATGAAGCTCTTTTAGAGCTAGCTACCCCTGAGACTTCGAGTCCTAAGGAATTGGTCGCCTATCAGCTTGCAAATGAGCAGTTGATTGCTGAAGCATCCGTATCGAGCAAGGGTGGGGGGCGTGGTCCGTGGATGAAAGCGAACGTGGATGCCTTTGGGCATACGATGGGGCAACACGAATCGTACGATATGCGGATCGCCAGTGGTGGCTGGTTGATCGCTTGGTGGTTCGGGTTGATTATGCTCTTTCCGCTTGTCGTTTTGTATCGCGTCGCGGTGATGGTGTGGTTCGCGACACTTGTAGGTTGTAAATACTTCGCGATGTGGGCAGCTCGATACGTTAAAAGGGTTGCTGGTCGGGAGGATGAGTTAGAAAGTGGCGAGCAAGTTGGCAGTGGTGAGCAACGGTTGAGTGTTCGCGAGTACTTGGGGCGTTGGAATAAGTTATGGGGAATGCGTTTGAGCGATTGGGAGTTGCGATTTGCAGCATGGGGAGTTCGCTGGTTGCATTTGCCGTTGGTTTCCTTCTTTCATGTGCTGATCTGGGTTGTCGCGTTGCGTGTGCATAGGCAAAAGCTGTCTGCTTTTCTAGCTTCACGTTGCATCCTCGACGGGGCTGGTTATTTGGATGAGGAATCGCGGTATTGGATTAGTCTCCGCGCTGCGGGAGTCGATAGGGTGGTAGGTTTTGGGAGTTACAACAAGCATCGGCCTATGTTTCGATGTGATCCCATGTTGCGGGAATTATTGGATACTTCGGATTGGAGTTTTCGTTCGTATGGAAGATTGTTTTGGCCCGTGCAGAGGATTGAATTGGCTATCGGGGATTCAGGGATGTGCCAACAGTCACAGTGGTTGCGATTTGGAACGACCGCTCTAGTTCTCGATTGGATTGAGCAATCCCAGGCCAAGCAAGCGATCGAGTTTCGAAGGATCCCCGAGGTGATTCGTGAATATGCAAGGGATTGGATGTTGGTGCGGTCGGTCTGTGATCGGTCGGGGAACGAGCATAAGGCGAAGGACGTATCGCGAAGTTACCTGAGAGGGGTCAAGCGTTGGTTGGAGCAACAAGCCGACGTGCCGAGGGAAGCTTGGGAGATTATTGAGCAATGGCAGACCACATTGAACCAGTTGGTCCTCTCACCGAGTCATCGCAGTGAGGAATCGGCGAGCGAGCTTCCGATGATGCTCGTCGGAAGGCTTGATTGGCTAAGTAAGCTATGGTTGCTTCAGCAACTGAGTTCCAAGGAGAGTGGAGGTGACTTGCAACTGCAAAGGGCGGTGCGCAAGAAGATCGATTTGCGTTATCACGAGTTGACTTCGCAGGGGTATCATCGTCAGTTAGAAGCGACTTTAGGGAACGCTCCTATGGTCAGTGCGCGGGAATTAGATCGTGCGAAGCGATCACCGCCGAGCGGCTCGTCGGCTTGGAGGCGAGGCAGTTTGATACGCGAGATGCAGGGAGTCGATGGAGAGTTAGGTTTGGTGGTCGAGTGGAATTGGGGTCGGTATTATTTGGACGGCGATCTGTACGTTGTGAGTTTTCGCCGGTGATTCTTTCGGTTTTCGATGTTGGTTTCGGTTGATTATCACTTGGATTCCATTCGGCGTTTGCATATAGTGTATTTAGTACACTATGTTGCAGCGCGGATAGTTGCAACGCACGGATTTCTCGGCTCGCAGGTGGTCTGTGCAGGAGTATGCTGTGCAGGGGGATGCGGTGCAGAGGTGTTGTGAACACTCTCGATGCGGTTGATGAAAAATTTGTCCGGTTGGAGGAGGGGGAACCAAGATGCAATCGATGGCGATGTTGACGGACTTGTATCAACTGACGATGGCTTACGGGTATTGGAAGTCAGGTCGAGCCGATCAAGAGGGTGTCTTTCATCTGTTTTATCGGCGAAATCCCTTTGGAGGAGGGTATGCGGTCGCTGCTGGGCTTCAGATGGCGGTCGAGTACTTAGAGGGGTTTCGTTTTGGAAAGGACGATGTCGAGTATTTAGGGACAATCACGGGAAACGACGGCAAGCCCGTTTTCGACCGAGCG
>Ga0255126_1000377_pt1 | contig 19604 bp, 18 predicted proteins | sample Law_Miss_RepA_8d_FD_188556 | JGI IMG/M metagenome (GOLD analysis project Ga0255126, IMG submission 188556) | Freshwater microbial communities from St. Lawrence River, New York, United States - Law_Miss_RepA_8d | ecosystem: Environmental > Aquatic > Freshwater > River | place: USA: New York... | reverse complement strand
GGGATGGCGGGCGGGTTGGTCGGGAGCAGCTGCTTGAGTGCCGCGATTTTCGCTTGCTCGCCGGCGGCCGGCCGCCAGCGCGTAAGCCGCGAATCGGTAGCCGGTTCGGCGCGGGCGGGCGCCGCCGTCCGGGGCGGCCCAAAGTGATGAACCAGCGTCGGGAGCTCGCGCGGAATGGCTCGCGGTGGCGATGGCTTACGCGGCAGGCCGCTGTGGGGCGCAACGGGCGCTGCAGGCGCGGCGCTGGCAGCCACCGCTTGCGGCTGGCTGGCGGCGCTACCGGCCGGCTTGTCGGGCAGCACGCGTTCCCACATCGCGGTTAGCACATCGGTGCCCGCAATTTTATTCACCACGTTCTGGGCCATCGCCGCCGCCGCGCCGATCGGGCCGCCGTAAAGCAGCCCGCCCAGCACGTTGGCTGTTTTCGACATGCCGTCTTTCGTCACTGCGCGATACAAACCGCTCAACACAGGAATGTGCTGGAGCGGGTTGATGACGTCCCGTAGCTCGCCCAAAAAATGCGAGAACGCGCGCCGGATGGGGCCCGGTGACGCGGTGGGCGGCGTCGGTACCTTGGGCGCACGCGGGCTTGGTGGTCCATTGGCGAGGCGATTAATCATGTGCACGCTTCAGCAATTCTTGTGCCGACCTGCGCTGCCTGTTCGGCTGAAGATGGCAAGCAAATTGCAATCTCGCGGCAACTAACCCGGCGTACGAGCCCGCAGCAGAGACCTCATCATGATCAAACCCGTCAGCGCCCATTCGCCCGTGATCGCCGCTATCAAGCGGGCGGCGGACAAAACCAATAATTCTTTCGATTCGATGTTGGCGACTGCGCGCGCCGAGTCGTCCTTGAATCCTGAAGCCAAGGCAAAAACCTCCAGCGCGACCGGGCTCTTCCAGTTCACCAAAGCGACCTGGCTCGCGGTAGCCAAGCGCCACGGCCGCGAAGCCGGCATCAATCCGGACATGCCGGAGTCCAAATTACTTGCCCTGCGTAAAGACCCCTCCGTTGCCGCCGTGATGGCCGGTTTTCTGAGCAACGATAATCGCCAACATCTGGAACAGCGCCTCGGCCGACCGGTGAGCGATCAAGAGGTATACGTCGCGCACTTCATGGGCGCCTCTGGTGCCGCGCGCTTGTTGAGTTCAGCAGAGTCCAAACCGCTGGCCTCGGCCGCGAATCTGTTCCCGCGCCACGCAGCGTCTAATCGCAGCATTTTCTTTGAAGGTGGGCGGGCGCGCACGGTGGCCGAAGTCACCAATCTGTTGGCGGGCAAGGTCGATCACGGCGCCACCAACCAGTTTCAGGATCCGCGCTTGATGATGGCCGATGCCGCGAATGCCAGCGGCGAGTCCATAGCTGAAGCCTCCATGCCCACGCCTCGCAATCTGGGCAACTGGATGGAAGGCGATGCGTCTACCTTGCGCCTGATGCGCATGAACATGGCGCGCAAACTGATGCAGGACGATCCTCGGGCCGCAAGTTAATTCACCCGATTAGGTCGGTTCAGTTTCGTGCACCGCTGCGTGCGTGGTTTAACGCTGTTCGTGAGCCAGCGTATTATCCGGCCACGCCCTGTAGGACCTTGTTGAGTGTCGACCGATCCCTTCCGCGAAATCTTCAAGCAGTCTTCCTTGCGCCGCCAGCTGCAGGCTGGAGAAGTGCTGTATTCGCGCGGCGAGCCCTCGGAGTTGTGCTTTCTGGTGGAGACGGGCGAGCTCGAAAGTAGCCTGCCCAACCGCACGGCGCGGCGTTATCCGCAGCTCATTCACACCGGGGAAATGGTAGGGGCAATTGATATGGTGCTCGACCGTCCCTATAGCCGTCAGGTCGAGGCGCGGGCAGACACCGTAGTCTTGTTACTCGCTCGCGCCACCTTGTTAGGGCAGTTGCAGCAGGCGGGACCCTTGATGTTGGGCGTGATGCAATCGCTGGCGCGCAATATCGACAAACTCGCGCGCGGTGGTTGCAGCTAATGCGGCTGCTGAGCTTGTCGCACGGCGATGTCCTCATTCGCGAGGGCAAAGCCCTGGGCCATTTTTATATCGTTAAAAAAGGCTCGCTGGTTGCTATCCGCGCTGAACGCGGACTGTTGGTGTATTCGCGCGGCGATGCGGTGGGTATTGAAACCGCGCTCGAAAAACGGCCGGCACCGTTTACGGTGGTGGCCAACGGCGGCTGCGAAGCGCTGGAAATTCCGGTGGCCAAATTCGACGAGTTGCAAAGCCAGTCGCCCGCCGAATTACGCGCAATGGCCCAGCATTTTCTGAATATGTCCGACCAACTTCTGGGGCGTAAAAAGAAGTGATCGCGACCCACTGCGCTTACTGCTCGGCGGCTTCTTCCTCGGATTTCGGCGGGTAATCTTTGGCGAGCGTGTCTGGCGGCAGGCTGTGATCAAAAAGGCCAACCGACAGCGCTTGCAGTTCGACAAGGCGCTCCGGCGCCATGCCCTTGGCCAGCCGATCGCGGTCGGGTATGGCGTTACTGTCTCCTAAGGCGACCGCCACCGCATTCCATACATAAGCGTCTTCGGCCTGGGTCTCGAGCGCGCGCGGGGATTCTTCCAGCAGGCGCGCAAAACGCCGCGCTTTGCGTCCGCCGTCGGCCAGTACATTTTCTGCCAGACGTTTTTTAAGTTTCTCGCATAAGGCCTCGAAGGCTGGTGCGGGCAGCGCCTTTTGTAAGGCCTGTCGATTTTTTGCAGACCTGCTGTAGCCGTTCAGCTCGGCGAGCCAGAACCACTGCACCGCATCGACCTGACTTTGTGGCACGCCGCGACCTTTCTCATAGAGCAAGGCCACGTTGTGTTGGGCGGGCGCGAAGTCTTGTTCGGCGAGCGGCTTCCACAAGGCGAAGGCATCCTGCGCGCGGCCCTCTGCCAGGGCTTTGAAACCTGGCTGCATTGCTTCGAGTAACTCGCGCGCGTTGTCGGGTAACTGGGACTGCGCAGCGATCGCGCCGTGCGTGAGGAGCAAGCACAGGCAGGCCGGTGCGAGATACATCCATTTCGGTTTAATCGGGAACATGGCAGTCACTCGAACCTCGTTGGTCTGGCACATCAATTGCAATTTCAGGGTGCGAAACACAGGAGCCCTGAGCGATGGATTTATTTGGAGTACACGAGCAAGCCCTTTACCTGCGCAGCCAGCGCGGTGAACTGCTGTCGTCAAATATCTTCAATGCTGCCACCCCTAACTTCAAGGCACGCGATCTTGATGTGGGCGCGAATCTGCAGGCGATGGCAGAGAACGGTCCTTTAGCGAGGACCCAAGGCCCGCACTTCTCTAATGCGCTCGAAGCCAGCGGTGGCCCGCTGTATCGCGTGCCGGTGGAACCATCGCTCGATGGCAACACGGTAGATCTGGCCTATGAGCAAGTGCAGTTCTCCCAGAACGCCGTACAGCACCGGGCCACCTTAAGTTTTCTCAACGCAAGAATCAGCAATATCAGACGTGCGCTGCGAGGTGAGTAATGGCTGGCATTTCTAATAATCAGTTCGACATGGGCGCGCGCGCGTTAAGTGCGCAACTCGTTCGGCTCAACACCATCACCAGCAATATTGCGAATGCCGGCGCGGTGAGTGGATCGGAAGAAAAAGCCTATCGGGCAATGAAGCCTGTGTTTGAGGCCAAGTATGCCGACGACGCGCAAACCTCGGGCGTGGCCACGGTAGACGTCGTCGATATTCAGAAATCGCAGAAATCCGTGCCCAGGCTTTCGCAGCCGGGGCATCCGCTCGCCGACAAAGACGGCTTTATCTATCTCTCTAATGTCGATGTGCCAGAAGAACTGGTGGACATGATGGAGACCTCGCGCCAGTACCAGAACACGACCGAAGCACTTAACACGATGAAATCCCTGACCATGCAGACGCTGCGGTTAGGCACCTGAGGTAACGACCATGGCAATTACGACCGGGGGCATTGATCCCCAACTCAACGCGCTCTATTCCAAGCTGGGAATTACCACGCAGTCGAACGCGCAGGCGGCCGGCGCACGTGCGACCAAGGACAAACTGGGTCAGCAGGATTTTCTCAAACTGCTCACCACCCAGTTAGCGAATCAGGATCCGTTCAAGCCGATGGAAAACGGCGAGTTCATCTCGCAGATGGCGCAGTTCTCCACGGTGTCCGGGCTGGACGATGTGAAGAGCGCCATCACTGGCCTCGGCAACAGCCTCGGCAATAACCGCATTGCCACGTTCTCTAATTTGCTCGGCGCGAAGGTGCTCACACCGGGTGGCGCGACCAATATTGGCGACGACGGTGTGATTGAAGGCGCGATTGATTTGTCCGACCCCGCAGCCAACGTGCGCGTGGCGATCACCAACAAGGCGGGCGCGCTGGTCGACACCCTGGACCTCGGCGCCGCGAGCGCCGGCATGCTCGGCTTTAGCTGGAATGCGAAAGAACGCGGAATTGGCTTCACGCCGGGCGACGTGTTCAAGGTGGAAGCACTCACCACCGGCGCGAAAGACACCACCACCGCCAAGGCCGAGCTCTACGACGTGGTGCAGGGCGTGGACATTCGTGGCACCAACGAAACGCTGACTTTACGAGGCGGGAAAACTATCGGCATCGCCGATGTGACCTCCATCCGCAAGTAAGCCGTTCCCAGCACATCAGCTGTCTAGAGGAGAACTTCCATGTCTTTCTATACCTCGCTCACCGGTCTTAACGGTGCGACCAAAGATATCTCGACGATTTCGAACAACATCGCGAACGTCGGCACCACCGGCTTCAAGCGCGCGCGTGCCGAGTTCGGTGACATCTTCGCCACCTCGCCTTTGCAGAACGCTTCCAGCGCGGTGGGTTCGGGCACGATTTTGAAATCCATCAAGCAGCAGTTCACGCAGGGCAATATCACCTCCAGCTTGAACGCGCTCGACCTTGCGATTTCCGGCCAGGGCTTTTTCGCGCTGCAGCCCAGCCTGACCTCCACCCAGACGGTGTACACGCGGAACGGTTCTTTCAGCGTCAACAACGACCGATATGTGGTGGACTCGCAGGGCCAGTATCTGCAGGTCTTCCCGGTGAACGATGACGGATCCGTTATCGCGACGGGGCTTGAATCCGCTACGTCCTTACAGCTGCCCACCACCTCCGGTTTGCCGCAAGCGACCACCAAAATCGAACTCGGCTTGAACTTGCCGGCCGACGCCGAGGTAGTGCCGGCACGCGCGAGCTTCACGGAATCCAATCCCTGGAGGTTCGATCGGACGAACCCCGACACCTACAACAAGTCGACGTCCATCACGATTTACGACTCGTTGGGCAACCCCACGATTGCGACGATTTACTACGTCAAAACGTCCAACGCGACCGAGGCCAGCCCCTCGAACAAATGGCAAACCTATGTGTACGTGGGTGCGGAAGAAATTGAGCCCGCCCTGATTACGGCGAAAGACGACAACTCCAAAACCGTTTACATCAATAAGTTTGGACAGATTACGTCTGACCCGCAGGCGGCTGACCCGACGTTCAACGCGGACGCGCCCCATCCCCTCTACAAGCAGGACGATCAGGTTAATCAGGAACCTTCGTCGCCGGCCAAAGCGGTAGGCGCATTCATGCAGGCGGTAGGTTTTGACTTCGGCGATACGGACAGCAATCGGGTCAATATCGTGCTCGACCCCGGCGCGTTTTCGACGACTCGCGAAGGCGGTGAGAAAAAAGCGAACCCGGATTACTTTGGCGGCAGCCTGTTCAGCCTTAGCGTAGACGGTTCAGAACCGCAGGTGATTTCGGTCAATCCTGGTGCCTATACCGGTACCGAACTTGCGGCGGAAATGACGCGCGCTGCGAACGAAGCCTTTGGTGACGACCGCTATATCCGCATCAAGGACACCTATACCAGCGGCTCGCTCGACGCGAATAGCAACGTGGTGTCTTCACTCTCGGTGGGCAACGACATCATCAAGCTGGACTTGTTCAAGCTCGACCCGGTGTCTGGCGGCTCGGTCGGTCTGGTCAAAAGTAACAACGGTGTGACGGAAGAGAACCCGATCATCATCGACCTCGTCGGTGATGCGGGATCGGAAGGCTCGGCCTTTGTGCAAACCGGCAGCGGCAGTTCGGCCACTTTCGCCTCGGCGCCAGAAAATGATCTGCAACTCACGCGTGATGAACTCATCAAGCTCGTGCAACAGAAACTCAACGCCGCGCTCAACAAGCGCAACGTGGAGTTTGGCAAGACTGCCGACTGGGTGGACGCCGCAAGCCCGCCGATCATCGTGGGCTACGACACCTTTACCCGCGCGCTTACGTTTACCGTAGACCGCACGCAGCTGGGGCCCAACTCCACCGAGCTCGAAAGCCGCTTCAATAGCTTGAAAGTCTTTGGGGACGCGTCGGTGACGAACAATCTCGGCATCCCGCCGGTTACCACCAGCCCCGAAGTGCTGATTCGCGCCGGTAGCGCCTGGCAGGGCAGCGGCATCGTGCCGGAAGGCGACTCCATTCTTGACCCGCTGGACCAGCGCTTCGGCGTCTCCTGCAAATACAACAAGGACACCCGTCGCTTTGAATTCACCAGCGGTAGTACCGGTGAGTCTTCAGAAATTCGCGTTGGCCGTCCCACGCTGGCCCAAAGCACTTCGGCGCAGGTCACGAGCTTCGACCTTAGCGATTCCACCAACGTCACCAACCAGCTGTCGGCCGGGCAGACGGTCACACTGAGCTTCGGCGGGCCGGAATTTCACACCTTCTCCTACACCGCCACGGCGTCCTTATCGGGAACTGCGTTGGCCTCTGCACTGGCTACCGGCCTCAAGCTCGTTGATCCGGATACGGGGACGCTCGCGAGCCCCGCGCAAAGCATTGCGGACGTCTTTCAGCGTAGCGGTGGCGATAGCTTCTCGATTGCGGCTGGCAGCGGTAACGCGCTGGGCAAGCTGCTGCTGACCGGCTTCGGCAACGGCGACAAGTTTTCTGCCAGCCTGCGCATCGGTGGCCGCGTTAAGGCGCCGGAGCCGGTGGGTGCGACGCAAAGTCTGAGCGTGAAGGGGGTGCGCCTGGGCGATCCCGTTGTCACGACTGGCGCAGATGCGTTCGCTGGAAACAGCGACCTGCTGGGTATCGGCGACGCCAACTACAAGGATCTGGTGGTGACCACGCTGGGCACCGGCCTTGAGTCCCTGAACGCCGTGGCCACCGGTAACCGCGCCATTACGCCGATGAACCAAACCTTCGTACTGCAGGAAGCCTTGGGCGAAAACAAGATGACCTTCACCATCGACGGCATCGTCGGTGAAATCGCCCTGCCGATTAAAGCCTACACCGGGGAAACCTTCGCGGCCGAAATCGAGAAGCGCGTGAACCTCATTCAAGACCCTGCCACCGGCAAGACCGTGTCCGGGGTGAAAGTGAAATTCGATGCCGACAATAACCGCCTGATCTTCACCTCGGGCACCGAAGGTGAAAGCTCGCAGTTGAACGTGGTGGGCCATCCCAACTTCGGCTTGCGCGATGTGACCCAGACGCGCGGTTCGGTTCCGGTCATCACCAACTTGAAGCAGGCCACCGACTCTGAAGGCAACAAGCTCTACGTGGATAAAGACGGCAATATTTCCACGCAAGAGCCGAGCAGCCTCCAGAACTGGTTCCCGCTTTATCTCGACGAAGGGGAGCTGACTTTCGATACCTTCGGTAAGTTGATTTCGCCAAAAGAAGGTGTGATTTACTCGCCGTTCGACCCGTCGAACGGTTCTAACCTGATTAACCTCTCCATCGACTACGGTAAGTTCTCCACCCAGTTCGCGCAGCCCTTCTCGGTGCTATCGCTGACCCAGGACGGTTTCGCTTCGGGTCGTTTGGACGGTCTGGAAATTGATGCCTCCGGTACCATCCGCGCCAACTACACCAACGGGCAAACGAGTGCGTTGGGCAAAGTGATTCTGGCCAACTTCGCTAACCCCAACGGTCTGAAGCAGATTGGTAATGCCAACTACGTTGCGACCTCGGGTTCGGGCGAAGTGCAGCTGGGTGAAGCGGGCGCCGACGGTTTCGGCACGATTCAAGGCGGCTCTCTGGAACGCTCCAATGTAGACATCACCGAAGAACTCGTGGACCTCATCACCGCCCAGCGAAACTTCCAGGCCAACGCGAAAGCGATTGAAACCACCACCACGCTGACCCAAACGATCATCCAGATCCGCGGCTAAGCCAACGCTTAATCAGTTAATCGCAGGAGACCGGCCATGGACAAACTCATTCACGTTGCACTGTCGAGCTTGCGCCAGGCCGAGATCTCCCAGCGCGTGGTGGCGGCAAATCTGGCGAACGCCGAAACCGTTGGCTATCGGGCAGACAACGCCCGCGGCTTTAGCTCGGTGTATCTCAATCAGGGGCAAGACTCGCTGGAGCCACGCGTGTTCGCCACCACCGGTGAGCAAACGATCAACACCGAATCGGGCGGCCTCAGCATGACGGGACGGGATCTCGATGTGGCGGTCAACGGCGATGGTTATCTGCTGGTGGAAGCGTCCGACGGTAAATCGGTGCTTTCGCGTCGCGGTGATCTGCGCGTTAGTGCGGCCGGCGTGCTGGAGAACGGTAGCGGTCAGCCTTTGGTGGGAGACGCCGGAAGGATTCAAATTCCGCCGAACCGCGCAATTTCCATCGGCTCGGACGGCACCGTGCGCATCACACCAATCGATGCGCCGGAAGATCAACCGCCGGTGGTGGTGGGGCGTCTCGGTTTGGTGGGCACACCCGCCGCCGGCGTGAAGCGTCGCGCCGATGGCAACATCGAAGCAGCCGATGGCAACACGCCAGCGTTCGATCCGGCGATAGGCGTGGTCGCGGGCGCGCTCGAAAAAAGCAATGTGAATTCAGTAGAGGTGCTCACCGGCATGGTGGAGCTTTCGCGCATGTACGAGGCCCAAACCAAGCTGCTGAAAATTGCCACCACCTTGGATGAATCTAGTGCGTCGTTAATGAGAATCCCCGAGTAAAAACGCGACATTTGGCACGCCAAATGCTCCTTCAGACTCATCTGCTAAAGACAGCAAAATGAGGACTGAACATGTACGAAGCACTGCACGTAGCGCAGACCGGACTCACCGCCCAGAACCATCGAATGGCGGTGATTTCGAATAACCTGGCCAACATCAATACCGTCGGTTTCAAGCGCGATCGCGCGAATTTCGACACCCTGCTGTATCAAACCTTGAAGCAGCCTGGCGCGCAGACGGCGCAGGGTGCGGAGTCGCCAACGGGCTTGTTTATCGGGACCGGTGTCGCGATCTCGTCCTCCGAGAAACTCTTTAATCAAGGCAACGTGATCAACACGGATAACGCCCTTGATATGGCGATCGATGGCCCAGGGTTTTTTCAGGTGACGATGCCCGACGGCAGCACCGCCTACACGCGTAACGGATCGTTCACGAGGAACCAGAACGGCGAAGTGGTGACCTCCAATGGTTATGTCGTGAACCCGGCGATCCAAATTCCGGCCGATGCGGCCAACATCACTATCGGTCGCGACGGCACCATCAGCGCGACGGTGGGCGGCGACTCCCAGGTGCAGCAACTTGGTCAGATTCAGGTGGCGACGTTTCCAAACTCGGCCGGTTTACAGCCGATGGGCGAAAGTTTCTATCGGGAAACGGTCGCCTCTGGCGCGCCGTTGCAGGCGAACCCTGGCGACGCCGGGGCCGGCAAGTTGCTTCAGGGCTCGCTCGAGTCCTCGAACGTCAACGTGGTGGAAGAGCTGGTGAACATGATTGAAACCCAGCGCGCCTATGAGCTGAATTCCAAGGCGATTTCCAACATCGACGCCATGATGCGCAACCTGACCCAGAGCACCTGAGAAGGAATTCGGCATGTCTTTACTACGTGGTGTGTTTGGTTTTCTGCTGTGTGTGCTGGTGAGCGGATGCGCGTCCCAGCATCGAGCGAAAGAACTGGTCAAGAACGAAGATTTTGTCGCGCATTACGACACCATCATGCAGGGTCAGGAACAGCGCAGCGTAGGGGCGATCTATGCGCCTTCGGCGAGTGCTTTCCTGCGCGGCGACAAGCGCGCGCGCAACGTGGGCGACATCCTCACCGTGCAGCTCGTTGAAAACACCACGGGTGCGTCGTCGGCAAAAAATGCGGGCAAGCGGCAGGGCAGCCACGGCTTGTCGGTGTCTTCACCGATCGCCGCCGCCGCTGGCGGGCTGTTGAACTCGATGGCCTCTTTAGTGATGTCCAAGCGCGCGGCGGGCAGCGTTTCAGAATCCGCTGAAGACATCCTCGGTAGCAACAAAATCAGTACCGATCATTCGTTCAAGGGCGAAGGCCTGCTTGAGAAGTCGAACGAGATGAGGGGCTTTGTGACGGTTACCGTGGAGCGGGTGTTTCCGAACGGGAATCTGTTCATTACCGGTCAGAAACGCGTCGAAACCGACGGCGGCGAAGAGTTTGTACGCCTGCGCGGCATCATCCGGCCCGAAGACATCAGGCCCGACAACACGACCATTTCAACCCGCGTCGCGCAAGCCGAAATTGGCTTTGTCGCGGCAGGCGATCGCTACGACGTGGCGACCCAGGGTTGGCTGGGTCGCTTCTTTAACCGCGTAGACCCTTTGTAAGGCGCCCATCATGCAAGCGAGTAAACCCTTTTATCGTGCGCTGGCTGGCGTGCTGGCCTTGCTCCAGATGCTGTGGTGCGTGCCTGCCCGCGCCGACCGTCTGAAAGACATGGCTACCGTGGCCGGCGTGCGCTCGAATCAGCTCTCCGGTTTTGGTGTGGTGGTGGGGCTGGATGGCACCGGCGACAAGGACATCGGGGTCACGCTGAATTCCATGAAAGGGATCATCGAGCGCTTCGGCATTCCGATGACGCGCCAGGACCTGGAAGCAAAGAACGCGGCGGCGGTGATGGTCACGGCAGAGCTGCCGGCCTTTGCCAAGCCTGGCCAGCGCATCGACGTTACCGTCTCGGCCATAGGCAAAGCCAAAAGCATTCGGGGCGGTTCGCTGCTGATGACGCCGCTGGTCGGCGCCGACAACCAGATTTACGCCGTGGCTCAAGGACCGGTGGCGGTAGGGGGCTTGGGCGTTCAAGGCAAGGACGGCTCGTCTTTGAGCGTGAACATTCCCACCGCGGGCAGAATTCCCGGCGGCGCTTCGGTAGAAAAAATGGTGGAGAACGATTTTGCGGGCACGCCCAACGTCGTGCTCAACCTCAACACCTCCGACTTCACCTCTGCCAACCGTTTAGTTGAAGCCATTAACAAGCGCTACGGCGCCGGCACCGCAGAACCGCTCGATCCCACCACGGTGGTCGTTGCCGCGCCTAAATCGGTCGCCCAAAAAATAGCGTTTGCTTCCGAGTTGGAAAATCTGGATGTCGATCCGGGTGAGCCATCGGCGCGCGTGATCGTCAATTCCAAAACCGGCACGGTGGTGATCAGCAAGAACGTGCGCCTGACGCCGGCAGCGGTCTCCCACGGCAAGCTCACGGTAAAGATTCAGGAAGACGTGGCGGTGAGCCAACCGCCAGGCGCGGTCATGACGCCGCAAGGTGGCGTGATTGGAGGGGGCGGTGGGCAGACTGTGGTCGCGCCCAAGTCGACGATCTCGGCGGAAGAGGAACAGGCGCCGATGTTCCTGTTCGCGCCCGGCGTGAATTTGTCCGACATCGTGGACGCGGTGAACCAGGTTGGCACGACGCCCAGCGATCTCATCGCGATTCTCGAAGCACTTAAACAGGCCGGTTCGCTCCGCGCCGATCTCATAGTGATTTAAGCATGAACAGCACCAGTCTCAGCGTGGGGTCGGGGATGAGCGCGGTGAGCGCGGCGAGTAACGCTGGCGCCGCCACCCACGCTGGCGAGCTCTCATCGAAACCGAAGAATCTGAAGGAAGCCGGGCAGCGCTTCGAGGCGATGTTGGTGAAATCCATCCTCGACGCTGCGCGCCCGCCCGAAGACGAAGATTCGGAGTCCTCACTAGAAAACGACGGTTCGCGGACGTATCAGGGAATGTTGGGTCAGGAGATCGCCAAATCCGTGGCCGAGCATTCACGGCTGGGTCTGGCGGAAGCCATGCAGCGGCAGTTGGGCGGCGGCCTGCCGGCCAAAGAGGATTGATCGATGTCTGATTTGATGAGCGTTGGGATGTCGGGGATTTTGGCCTCGAAGACCGCGCTTGCCGTGACCGGCGAAAACATCGTCAACGCCAATACCGACGGGTATTCGCGGCGGGCGGTCGATATGCAGGAAGCGCGGGCTGCGGGCAATGTCTCGATGGACGCCACCCAGTCGCGCACCGGCAACGGCGTGCGGGTGGAAAATCTCAAGCGCGCGCAGGACAGCTTTCTGGCCGGCACCCTGCGCATCTCCAAATCACGCGCGTCCGAGCTTGAGACGGTGACCGGCGAGCTCGGGCAGGTCAGCGATATTCTGTCGAACACGGACACCAATCTGGTGGGGCCGGCAAACCGCTTGTTTGATGCCTTCAACCAGCTGGCCCTGCAGCCCGATGCCGATTCGGCCCGCCAGTCCGCGCTGATCGAAGCCAAAAATTTTGCCGCCTCAGCGCGCGAACTGGCGACTTACGTCGAAGCTCAGCGCGACCATGCCGTCACCCAGATTAAGGACACGCTCACCTACATCAATAACTTGAGCACCGCGCTGGGCGGCATTAATCAGGAACTGGGGCGCAGCGTGTCGGGCTCCAGCAACAAGGTGGGCTTGCTCGACGAGCGCGACCGCCTGCTGACCGCGTTGGCCGAGCAGGTCCGTTTTACGACGCAGGAACGTTCGGACGGCACGGTGGATGTCTATCTCGGCGACAGCAATGCTGGCCGGCCATTACTGGAAGGCACCAAGTCCACGTCGCTCGCCTTACAGCAAAGCGGCAGCCGGCTCGAGTTTGTATTGGACCCTTACGGGAGTCCGCAGATTACCTCCCAGATTATTGGGGGCCGGGTTGCTGGCCTACGGACGACTTACGACATGCTGGGTCGCACGATCGATGGCGTGAATACTCTGGTACGCGGCTTTGCGGATGCGGTGAACGAGATCCAGCAGAGCGGTGTGACGGGTGAAGGTTTGGCGGGCGATCCGATTTTCACGTTGAACGACATCGCAATAACGCCGGCCAGCGCAAATCTGGGAACCGCCAAACTGACGGTGGCCTTGACCAAACCCGAGCTCGCCCTCAACCAGCGTTTGAGGCTCAAGTTTGATGACGCCGGATCGCCGGTCCTCACCCAGGAATCCGGCTCGGTTCTGGCCCGCGGCGCGAATGCGATCGAAGACTACGGGGTGAAGTTGTCGCTCGAAGGCACGCCCAGATCGGGCGATTCATTCGGGCTCGATTTCATCAGCGGCGCAGCGACCTCCATCAAAGTGTCGTTGCTGTCTAGCGATCAGTTCGCCACCGGTAAAGACATGCTCATAGACCCGGCGACGACTAATCTAGGCACCGCGACCTTGAGTGTTAACAAGGCCTCGGTAAACACCGCAGTGCCAGCACCGCTCGAGCGCATTTTCACCAACGCGTTTACGGCCGACCGTCTGGTGCGGCCCCTGCGTCCAGGCGCCTTGACCAGCATTCCTGCCGGCATTAACGACCTCACCTTGCGGAGTTTCGACCAGTCGGACTTGGCCACGGTCAATCTCTCGGCCGCCGATTTACAGAATCTTTCGTCGCTGGAAGTCACGCTCGTGGACGGCCGCAGTGTCGCGGTGGACCTGTCCACCGCAGATCGCTCCTCGTTGCAGAAAGTGGTGGATGGACTGAATCAGTCCCCGGCCTTGGCCAGTCTCGGCCTGGCGGCGCAGCGCCGTGGCGATTCGCTACAAATTGTGGGCCCCGGGGCCGGCACGCTGGTGGGCCTGAATTCAAGGCCCTCAGGCAGCGTGGTGTTGCGCGCTGCGGGTGGTACGTCCTTGTCGAATCCGGTGTCGCTGGTGGCGGGAGAGCGGGGCGACCCGGTGCGCTTGTTTACCCGCGACGGCGTGCAGGTCTCCGGGCCGGCGCTGTCCAGCGCCGAGGCGAACGCGCTGCTGACGGTACAAAACGGTTTTTCGGCCGGGGCGCGCTATGTGCCGCCGGGGGCCAGCGGGACTTACCGCGACCTGCAGATGTTCCAGCTGTCCTATCCCGATGGCCTTGAGGCCACGCAACGTCTGGCCGGCGGAGTGGCCAGCGCCAAGCTTCCGCTTGAATGGGCGGAGAACGGTGCGCCGGCGCTGATTTATAACGATGGCACTGCTCAGCCCGGGCGTACGGCGCTGCTCTCCCTTACCGCGCCGGACGGGCGGGTGTTTACGGCAGCGCCCGCGCCCCATCTCATCAACGAGGGCGATCCCGCCAAGGCCGGCAAGGCTTTGCTGGATGCCTTGAATGCCCAGGGCGTCAGTGCCGGTCTGGTGGGGGCGACAGTGCCCGCCGCAGTCTCCGGCGCCGCGGCCACGCTCGACCTACGGGTCAGCCTGGGGTCGCGCGGCTTTATCGTGAGAGTGGCAGCGCCCGATGACCCGCCGGACTTCCGTCGTGCCAGCGTGAGCCTGATTGCGGACGATGGTGGTAGCGTGCCCCTCACCGCCGGCATGACGCAGGACGGCCGTCTTGCGCTGGGTGCGCCGCGAGGGCTGGCGGGCGAACGTCTGCAGTTGGGGAGCAACTCCGCGTCGGTGCTCTCCGCGCTGGGCTTCAACGGGGCAGGGGACTCGGTGCTGTCCGGCACCACACTCAGCGCGCTGCCCGCGAGTGGCAGCAGCTTTCAGATCGCGCTGGGCGGGCAAACCTACACCATCACGGCCAACGGCACCGGCAGCCCCGATGTGACGGACGCTAACGGTGCCGCCACGACCGCGCTCAGCGCGAGCTTCGATGCGGTCCCCGGCGGCTTTCAACTTCGCCTTAACACCAGCGCTGCCCTCGCGGGCACTGCGGTAACGGCAAGCGGTAGCGCAAGCCAGTTCGGTTTCAATCTGATCGAGGGCTTTCAGGGCAGTATCGATGCCGATGGCCTTAGCCTGAGTGCGGCGAGCAGCGGTGGCCAGGCGCTCACCGCGCATCTGGATTTCACAGCGCCGATTGCCGGCGAAGTGCGGCTGAAAGGCCCTCTGCCGGAAGACCTGCTGGTGGTGAGTGCGCGCGCCGCCGGCGCGGGCCTCGGCGCCGAATGGCAGTCCATCGACGCCGGCTATTCGCCGCCCGCCACCAGCATCAAGATTGTGGTGTCGGCGCCAGACGCCTTTAATCCCTCTGCGCTGCTGCTGACTTTCACCGACGAAGCCACCGGTGACGTCCTCGCACTCCGTGACGCCACCCGCAGCGGCGGTTCGTTCACGGTCAACGGGCAGGTCTTCAAATTCACCGGCGGTCTAAGCGGCGGTTTGACGGCGGGCGATCAGTTTCGGGTGGAGTTTGGCAGAGGCCGACCGGGCGATAACCGCAACGTCGCCGAGATGGCGGCGCTGGCCAAGCGCAGCCTGTTTGCCAGCGGCGGCGGTTCGTTTCTCGATATGGTCAACGCGGAGTCGGCCAAGCTCGCCAATGACGTGCAGATTTCCAAAACCTCGCTCACCGCGGCGGAACTGACCCGCGATGAAATCGCCGCCAAATACGCGGAGAAAACCGGGGTAAATCTCGACCAGGAGGCAGGTGATCTGGTGCGCTACCAACAGGCCTATCAGGCCGCGGCGCAGGTGCTGAACACCGCCAAAGTCCTTTTTGACGCCATCTTGCAGATTCGCTAAGCGACGGAGCTCGTATGCAAATTCCTACCCGGCAGTTCGCCGAAACCCAACTGCGCTCGATGTCCTCTTTGCAAAGGGAGCTGCAGGACATCCAAATTCAGCTGTCCACGGGGAAGAAAATTCTGCATGCGTCCGACAATCCCACGGCCAGTATCGAAATTGCCCGCATCGACAATCAGGCCGCCGCGCTGGCCCGCGACAAAGCGGCGCTTCAGTTCACCAACGGGCGCCTGGGGCTGGAAGAAGACATGCTGGGCGAAGCCATTTCCATTGGCCAAAGGCTGAAGGAACTCGCGGTGCTGGGTAATCGCCAAACGACCGCTCAGGACCGGGCGAACCTCGTGGCAGAAGCGCGTCAGTTGGAAGGGGCGCTGGAAGATTTGGCGAATACCGTAGATGAATCCGGGCATTCGCTGTTTGCGGGGTTTCGCACCAACGTGCGCGCTTTCGCCGAAGACGAAGCTACCGGCAACGTGACCTATCAGGGCGACAACGGCGCCGTCGTAGTGCCCGGGAACGAAGACACCACGCACGGCGTTGATCATGGCGGCAAGCTCTTTGGTGGTGTGCGCACCAGCTCGGGTTTAACCGACGCCTTCAGCATCGTGGGGCAGTTCATCACCGCGCTGGATAGCGGCACCGGTATCGCGGCGGCGCAGATCAAGCTCGACGCCTTGTCGGAACACCTCAACACCAAGCAGACCGAAATTGGCGCCGCACGGTCCGCCATCGAAACCCGCATTGGTCTGTTTGCCGGAAAAGAATCCAATCTGGCGGCGCGTCGCGAGCCGCTGGCCAAGCCGGTGATTGAAGAACTAGGAACGAAACTTCAGCAAGGTATCGCCGCGCTAACGGCGGCGCAGCAGTCGTTCATCAAGACTATCGATCTCAACCTCTTCAAGTTCCTGACCTAGACCCGGCCGGGAAGCAGAGCAAGCGTGATGCAGTGGCTAGAGAAGGTTAAAGCGCGTTCGAGTGGGTTGAACGGGCTTAATAGTTGTCGTCGGCATCGGCCTGCGGAAGGCGGCCTATGCTGTGGAGGAAAGGCGTGAACAAGGGGGAGAGTTCTTTGATCGCGCCGGGATTCCAGTCTTCCGGAGTGCCGAGCGCCGCGCCGTTTTTGAGCCCGAAGCAGAACTGGCGGAAGCCCCTTAAGCCTTCCTCGACGCGGAAGCGCGCAGGTTCTTCGGGGTCGAGTACCGAGCCCAGCAGTCGCTTGAGCTTGCGCGCGCCGCCGTCGGGATTACTCAGCAAAGAATTGGCGGCATATGCGCGCAGGATCGCCGGCGGATCTGGCGCTTCAAGCTTTACCAGTGCACCCAGCATTTCGGTCGCCAGTGCGGCCATGTCGTCGGTGAGTCGCAGGTCGTCGGGGTATTGGGAGGCCAGTGCGGAGCGGGCCTCCACTAAAAGGTCCTCCAGCGGCGTTTCGCCCTCAAGAAACTGGAGAGCTGCAATGGCAGACATGCTTCGGAAAATCCATTCAGCAGGACTTGTTTTGGCCATTAGAAAACTCACGCGGTCGCTGTCGGAAGAGGCCTGCATTACAAGTCACACGGTGGATGACGTCAATCGGTCATCAAGCTTCCTATCCAAGTTGGTTCAGAACCTGCGCGAACTCGGTTTGCGTTGGGGACTAATCTCCTCGCCTCCGCGCGTTAACGCCTAATTCGAGAAAGCCCATGGCAAAGAAGAGCGAAGACAAAGAACCAGAACTCGCGCCAATCATCATCAAAAAGATTCAGGCGGGGCATGGCGGTGCGCATGGTGGCGCCTGGAAAATCGCGCTCGCCGACATGATGACCGCGATGATGGCGTTCTTCCTGCTCATGTGGCTGCTGGGGGCGACGAACGAGTCGCAGCGCAAGAGCATCGCGGACTACTTCAAGCCCACGCCGAAGAGCATCGTGGATCTGGCCAAAGGCTCAGGCTCTAACGGCGTCTTTGGTGGACGTTCAATGCTGGACGATCAAGGCCTGCCCAATGCAGCGATGCAGACCAGTATTTTTGATACCGCCACGCCGCCCAGGATGAACGCGACCGATAAAGACGAGTCCACCGAGGACGCCGAAGGCTCCGGTGCCGGCTCGGGCGGTCAGAGTGCGGGCAAGGATCAGGGCGCAGAACAAGGCGGTGCCTCCGGCAAAAACGAGGGCGCCGAGAAAGCGGGCGGCAAGGCCAAAACCGAAGCCGAGAAGGCGGCCGCAGCAGCCGCCGAGCAGAAGCAGTTCTCCGAAGTGGAACAACAAATCAAAGCGGCGCTGGCTAACGACCCCGAGTTAGCCGGCCTCGCCGCCAACGTCAGCATCAAGCGCGACAAGGACGGCTTGCACATCGATTTGGTCGATCAGGCTAATTTCTCGATGTTCAATTTAGGGACCGCGAAGCTGCTGCCCAGGGCGCAGACCCTGCTCAAAACCGTCGCGAAGATCGTGGCGAAAGCCCCTAACAAGGTGGCGGTGCGCGGGCATACCGACAGCTTTGGTTTTTCGGATGCCAAGTCCCGCAACAACTGGACCTTGTCCGCCGATCGGGCCGAGACCACGCGTGCCTTGCTGGAATCCTCGGCGGTGACGCCGGATCGCTTTGCGCGCATCGAAGGCGTGGCTGATTCCGATCCGTCGGTGCCGGCTAATCCCTATGACCCCCGAAATCGACGCATCAGCGTCACCCTGCTGACCGATTCCCCATAAGCCGCGCATGAGTGGCCAACGACAACCCGACGAGAAGTTTGGACTTATCCCGGCGCAACGGAGACAACAATGTTAAGTGTGATTGGTTTGGTAATTGTGATGGGCGCCGTGTTTGGCGTGTTTGTGGCGCACGGCGGTAATCTGGAGCCAATTATCCATGCCGCGCCAGCGGAGCTGGCCTCCATCGGCGGCGCCGCGATCGGCGCGATGGTCTGCGGTAATGGTCTGGACACCATCAAGGCGGTGGGTGCTGGCTTTGGCAAAACCTTCAAGGGTCCGACCTATCACAAGCAGGAATATCTCGACGCTATTTTTCTGGTCTCCAAGCTCATGAAGGTGCTGCGCAGTGATGGCCCGGTGGCCTTGGAATCCCACGTGGAAAGCCCGGAATCGAGCGCTATTTTTGGCGAATACCCCAAGTTGCTGAAAGACCACACGCTGATTCATCTCATTGCCGACACCATTCGTCTGATGGTGGTGGCCTCCGGCAACCTCAATCCCTATGCCGTGGATGACGTGATGGACAACGCCCTGAAGAAGCATCATCACGAGGCACTCGCCCCGGTAGAGGCGCTGGAGAAAATGGCCGGCGCCTGCCCCGCGCTCGGGATCGTGGCCTGCGTGTTGGGCGTGGTGAAAACCATGGGCTCTATTAATGAGCCGCCGGCGGTACTCGGCGCACTCATCGGTAGTGCGCTGGTGGGTACCTTCATGGGCGTGCTGCTGGCCTATGGCGTCATCGAGCCGCTGGCCAACCGCATGAAACAGGTGATTGATGCAGACAGCGAAATCTATCAGGTGGTGCGCCAGATTATTGTGGCGAGTTTGCACGGCCACCCGCAGCCGCTGGTGATTGAAGCCGCCCGCTCTGGCATTGGCCATCACAACAAGCCTTCATTTGGCGAGGTGTTCGACGGTCTTCGCGGCAAATAAGCCCCGCTGTCGCCTTACTCAGGGCCCGCACATCCCCTTGGGGTGTGCGGGCCCTGTCGTTTTTGGCGGGGCGATCGCGGTAAAGACGATTGCCTGAAAGAATTTTTTTAATCAGCCCTAAAACATTTCGCGTCCGGTCGTTTCCTTATTTCAACAGGGCAATCGTGCCTCCGGAACCAGGACCTCCCGAAGCCAGGTCTTATAAGGAACTGAAATGACCGTTATCAATACCAATATCTCCTCCATCCAGGCCCAGTCCGCGATGCGT
>Ga0255126_1000376_pt1 | contig 19609 bp, 18 predicted proteins | sample Law_Miss_RepA_8d_FD_188556 | JGI IMG/M metagenome (GOLD analysis project Ga0255126, IMG submission 188556) | Freshwater microbial communities from St. Lawrence River, New York, United States - Law_Miss_RepA_8d | ecosystem: Environmental > Aquatic > Freshwater > River | place: USA: New York... | reverse complement strand
AGGCTCTCTCCGACTTTTCGCGAAAGTATCAGCATTAGACCCTCCTTGGTATGCGTGCTTCAGGTTGCTTGGATCGGGTGTTTGATCGCGTATTGCGACTGGCTCAACACGACTTGCATTCCGATCATCGTGTGTCGGTTGATCACGATGGGGCCCTTAAGGTTTACGGTGGCCGATCCATCCGATTTCAGGGTCACGATGTTGAAGACCAGAGTGTCGTTGGGATTCCGGATCTCCAGAAAGTCCGCGTCGGCGTCGCTCATATCGAGGGCGTAATCGGGCAGTACCAGACATGGAGGCACCACCAAGAAGGCGAGATCGCCTCCATCAGGGACTGAGAGCCAGTGGAAGGGTGTTTGATCGGCTCTGGTAATGAGCGAGTAAGTCTTGATTCGCTCAAAGCCCAAAAGGCCCAGAGGTAACTGGACCGTCTGGGTTTTAGTGATCTCGATTTCAGCGACGCTACTCATGGCGAGTGGGTTCAAGCAGTGGCTGTGCCAGCCCCTAAAACAGCCCAAAAACCTCAATTCTTGCCGAGGAACACGCTGAAACGAGCCGTTTATTCCCAGTATTTAGGGAGGAGCGGCAAAAATGGCCGGCAGAGGAAGGCGCAGCCAGCACGACCGATCGAACTTAGTCGTTCCCTAGAGGGTCCGTAGCCGAAGATTCAGGGAATTCCCCTTGTTCGACAGGGATGCCTGACCCTAATTTGTTCGTGCCAGGGCCCATGGAACGTGGACTTGTGAACCCCGCCAGGGCCGGAAGGCAGCAACGGTGCTTGTTCCGCGTCTGCCGTGGGTACCCTGGCATTTTCTCTTTTCACGGCGAGGGCGGTTTACGGAATCCGTTCCGTCAGGTCCGATTCCGTTAGGGCATAAATGAGGTTGGTTCGTCAATGACCGGACCGCGTGTCTGGACTTCGAGTTGAACAATGACCGCGGCATGCTAAGCGTCTCATCTTGAAAACGGTTCTCCATTGGTTTCGCCGCGATCTTCGAGTTACCGACAACACGTCGCTATGGCAGGCCTATAGCGAATCGGACCGTTTGGTAACTGTCTTCTGTTGGGATGACGCGATTTTGCAGTCCCCGGACGTAGGGCCGGCTCGGGTGAATTTCCTGCTGCGATCCCTGGAGGCGTTGTCGCGAAATCTCGAGAGTTTAGGGCACCAATTGGTGGTGCGTCGAGGGCCTCCGGAGGAGGTTATCCCGGCGTTGGCTCGCGAGGTGGGTGCCATTTCGGTGTTCACCAATCGGGACTACGAGCCTTATGCGATGGCTCGTGATGAGCGGGTTCGTGCTGCCTTGAAGGAGCGCTCGATCGGGTTTCGGTCTCATAAAGACGCGGTAATCCATGAAGAGCGGGAGGTGCTGACTCGCACCGGCACGGTGTTCAGTGTCTTCACACCGTATTCCCGTGCCTGGAAAACGTTGCCGGTGGCCGGGCCATTACCGCGGATTGGCGCACCCAAGTCGCCGATGCCATCGCCGCCATCCTTGCCCCTGCCCAATGGCGGTGAGGCGCTGGGCCACCCGTTGGCGCAGAGTCTCTTCCCAGCCGGTGAAAGGGCCGGACTGCAGGCTCTGGAAGCATTTCTGGAGGCGCGCGTTTTCGGCTATGACCATGGACGCAACGTCCTCGAAAAGAATCCTGGCACCTCGCAACTCTCACCACATCTGCGTTTTGGGACGGTGGGAATCCGGACGGTTCTGGATCGATTGCAAACGGCCCGGTCCAGGGCCACGACGGCGACGAGTCTGAAATCCTGCGACACGTGGCTCAGTGAGCTCATTTGGCGTGAGTTTTACATTCAGATTCTAACCAATCATCCGCGCGTCGCAGCGGGGGCCTTTCGCCCGGAGTACAATCAGATTCAGTGGCAGGGAACTGACGCTCAGTTTGACGCGTGGTGCGCCGGTCAGACCGGATATCCGATCGTCGATGCGGCCATGCGATGCCTGAATGCCACGGGGTGGATGCACAACCGGCTCCGAATGATCGTTGCCATGTTTCTGACCAAAGATCTGATGGTCTCTTGGCAGCGAGGTGAACGCTACTTCATGCGGACCTTGGTGGATGGCGATTTGGCCGCCAACAACGGCGGTTGGCAGTGGAGTGCGGGCTGTGGCACCGACGCCGCCCCCTATTTCCGAATCTTCAACCCAGTGACCCAGGGTGAGAAATGTGATCCGGATGGAGCCTTTGTTCGACAATGGGTGCCGGAGTTGGCGGATGCACCGTCGGATTGCATCCAAGAGCCTTGGGCCCGACCGATCTTGCTAGCCCGAAGCCGATACGTGTCACCCATCGTTCAGCACGATGTTCAGCGCGGTCGCTGTCTGGCCATGTTCAAGGCCGTCAAGGGGGCGGCGGCTCCATCGATACCCAACGAGGCAACCCACGAATGAACCTGCAAACACAGCCCCCCCTCGATACCAGCGGACTTTCGCCCGCGGAACGAACCCGTCTGGAATACGACGCCCTAACCCGTCAGTTAGAGCGCATGCGGGCCATGCAATATGCTTACAACCGCAAGTTCTTCTCGCTCCTGTTAGTGTCTACGTTGACTGCCATTGGCTTGCTTTTGTGGGACCGTTGGATGGGGTGGTTCGTAGTTTGTTTTGGGTTGATCAGCACCGGGGTTACGGCCTCGTTCTTCCTGCACTTTTGTGACTTTGCCCGAGTCCATGCTCGAGCCCTCGAGGCCCGAATCAATATGCTCTTGGGCGCGAAGGTCCTCATCGCCTCGGAATTGGAGGCTGATTACTTCTATCCCCATGTTTCGCCCAAATTGAGCGGGTTCAGCTATGAAAACCCGGGGTCGTTCTTTTCGGTGTACACCCTGCATTTTTGTGCGGTCTGGGGGCTGATGATCTTGTTGAGCGCCTGGAGGCTTTGGGACCAGGTGGATTCCACGGTCTGGTTTTGTTGGGCTGTTCTTTGGTGCGGATGGAGTGCGGCTAACGGGTTGTACTTGCGGTGGTGGTTCGGTGACTTCAGGGCCGAGGCCCGCATGGCCCGTCGTTTGGCCGAGACCTACGGCTTGCCTCAGGATCCCCAGTCGTCCGAGTCGGTTCCGCTGGTTTCGGAGCCGCCTGTTTCCTAACTCGGACGGTTTTCCGCTCTGGCCAAAATGACGTGTCCCGGCAAAAGCTCTCCTCAAACCATGAACCGACGTAAATTCCTCACCGCCGCCGCCGTGGCTGGCGCCTCCGCTCTCGTGGCTCCCGTCGCCTCGGCCGCCGTTGCAGCTCGTCGTGATGCCTCGGGTAACCGCATCAAGCTAGGCATCGACAACTTCGCCGTCCGGGCTTGGGGATGGAAGGGGCGTGAGTTGGTGGATTACGCAGCCGGGTTGAAACTCGATACCCTCTTCATCACTGACCTGGCCGGACTGGGTTCGATGGAAACCTCGGCCGCAGCAGAACTGCGCAAGTACGCCGCAGACAAGGGCGTGGAAATCTTGCTCGGTTCCTGGAGCATTTGTCCGACTTCCAAGTCGTTCAAAAAGGACTGGGGCACTGCCGAGGAGCATTTGTCCTTGGGGCTGCGCCTTTCTAAGGCGGTGGGTTCACCCGCCTTCCGGGTGGTGCTGGGTTCGCGCGATGATCGTCGGACTCCGGGTGGAATCGAGGCGCGGATCGCCGACACGGTTAAGGTATTGAAGGCCTGCCGGAATCAGGCCTTGGATTTGGGTGTAAAAGTGTCGGTGGAAAACCACGCGGGCGACATGACGGCTGAAGAATTGATCACCTTGATCGAAGGAGCCGGTCGCGAGTTTGTCGGTGCCAACATGGACTCCGGCAATGCGGCTTGGACTCTCGAAGATCCCTTGGACAGCTTGGAGAAACTCGGTCCCTACGCCATTACCACCAGCTTGCGGGATTCGCGCATTTGGCAGACCGACAAGGGTTGCAAGGTGCAGTGGACGGCGATGGGCGACGGAGGCTGTGTGGACTTGAATCGGTACTTCGATCGGTACGCGCAATTGTGCCCGGGTGTGGCGGTGAACATCGAGACCATCGGCGGATTCGCCGTGGAGTTTCCGTACTACCAGGACTCCTTCTGGGAGGCTTTTCCCAAGAAGTCGGCCGTAGAATTTGCACGATTCCTGGCCGTCGCCCGTCGTGGGCAGGCGATGGATCAGTACGATGGCGGTGACAAGCAGCGGCAGCGCGACGAACTTGAGAAGAGCATTCGCTACTGCCGCGATGGTCTCGGCCTGGGACTCAAGGCTTAATTGAAGGACTGACTCTGCTTGAGAGAGACAACTCCGCGGCCCCCGCGGAGTTGTCCTTGAGGCGCTGTGAGGCCCCTATTAGACCCTATTAGACCCTGTTAGACCCTGTTAGCCCCTATTAGAGCTTGGTCCAAGCGGCGACAAACATGCCGTTGCCGCCGGTGTCCTGAGGCAACAGTTGCAACTGGGTGACCGGAGGCTCGTCAGGCTGGAACGGATTGATCACGGCGAGGGTATCCAAGTCACTGCGCTCCTGGGTAAACCAGTCGGCGACCTCGGTTGTTTCGGCACGGCTTAGCGTGCAGACGGCGTAGATTAATCGACCGCCCGGTTTCAGGGAGTCGGCCACGTTCTGGAGCAACTTTCGCTGAATGGCTGCGAGTTCCTCGATGTCTTGGACTGTAGTTGTCCATCGGGAATGGGGATTGCGACCCCAGGTGCCCAATCCAGAACAGGGGGCGTCGAGGAGAATGCCATCGAAGCGGGTCTTCGTGGGCGGGTGTTCCGAGCCGTCCCAATGAACAGCCCTATAATTGAAGCACTTGGCCCGGCCGGCCCGCTGGCGGAGGCGATCAAGACGCCAGGCCGCACGGTCACTGGCCCAAATGAGGCTCTTGCCACCCATTAGTGCTGACAAGTGCAGGGTCTTGCCGCCCTCGCCCGCGCAGGCATCCCACCACACCTCACTGGCTCGCGGAGCGCAAATGCGTCCCACGGCCTGAGAGGCGATATCCTGGATCTCGAATTGGCCGGCTTGAAACCCTCGGTCTATGAAGAGGTCATCCCGGCCTGTGAACTGGTACGAGTCGGGGAAAGGGCCGGGCTTAAGATCGCGAAGACGTTGAGACAGCTCTTCACTGGATTCGGGTCGGCTTCGGATCCAGAGGCTGGGTTCGCGTTGAAGTGAGCGAGCTAATTCGGGTGTGACCGCCAGATGTTGGGCCGCCCAATCAGGCAGGGTATTGCGGACCAGTTCATCGTTGGAAAAAGTTTTTGGTTCTGCGGCGAACCGAGCCGCCAGGCGTAAGCCATCTTCGATGCGCGATTCTAGGGGGCGATCAGCGGCCAACCAGCGTTCCCATCGGAAAAAACTAAAAACGGCCCGACTGACCCAAGTGGCATCGGAGGGCGACAGACCCCGACGACGGAAGAGCGTTTGGCGCAAGACCATGTCCGCTGGGTTCTCGGGGGTGGAACGGCTCACGATCCGAACAGCCAATTGCAGCGGAGTCATCTGGGAGGGCGGAATTCCTCCCGGTTCATCGGCAAGTTCTCCTCGTGGAGGCTGGGGGTGTCTTCCCTCCGGTCTGGGTGACGGATTCCGTGCCTCTGGATGGACAACTGGCCGTCCGGCAACTGGCCGTCCGGCGCCGGGTCGACGGTCTTGCTGCGGGCTTTGCTGCGGGCTTTGCTGCGGGCTGAAAGGACGGCGTTGCTGGACGAATCGAGGTCCGCGAGCAGGTCGGTCGGATCCGCGTCGCGGGCCATTGCTGGAGTTAGGGGAATCGGTCGGAGGAGGGTTCATTCTTTCAAACGGCGGGCGTGGACACGGGCGACATCGCCCATGTAGTCGTCGCGCGGAGCCATGTCGGCGGCCGTGCGGATGTGTTCGGCGGCGCGGGTCTTGTCCCCGGTCGCTTCGAAATAGAGGCCCAGATAGAGGCGGGCGTAGAAAAGGTGTTTTTGTTTAGCCTTGGGCTCGGCCGAGGTCTCCTCGGCGGCTTTGATCACGTCGGCAGGCGTCGCTGACCCAGAAAAGAGTCGGTGGACTTCTTTCATCGGGACACGCACATCGCCCTGGATGGGAATTAATCGGGCGCGTGCAGTCTCCGGGTTTTTTTCGCGTGCCACGCACAAGAAGTGCCAGACGGCATTCTCCACGTCGTCGGAATTGACCGTCTGGTGCAGCTCGAACTGCCGGCGTCCATCTGCGTAGCGTCCGGCGTAATAGAGGGCGATGCCGCGCTGCCAATTTTGCGGCGCCATCCGAGAATCAATTTCGTTGGTTCGATCGAAATCGATGAGAGCCTTTTCCATGTCATTGCGACGGAAATGAAGCATTCCGCGCTCTTGGACCAGATAGGGGGATTTGGGGTTGCGCTGAATGGCTTCTCCGAAGTCCGCAATTGCCCCGTCAGCATCGCCACTCAGACCTCGGATCTGGGCTCGTAAGTGCCATGCTCGGACTTCGTCGGGCTTTTGCTTGAGCAAGGCGCTGAGTGTGGCGATCGCATTCGTGGAGTCGCCCTTACGCATCCATCCCAATGCTCCTTCTACGGTGGGAAGCTCGGCGGTAAAAGCGACCGATGCGGTCAGGGTCCAGAGTATCAGCCAACGAGCGAGGTACATGCTTGGGTGCCTATAGGAACCCGACCCGGCTTTCAGGGCGAGAGCATTCTGGTGTGGAGGGTCGGCAATATTGTTTTATTGGGGTGAAAGTTCGGTGTGAGGCTGGACTTCAAGCCTAGTTCACTGATTGTTTGCATCTCAATCGATTCAGCCATGAGTGCCCCCACTGATTCTACATCCCTCGCTCCGTACCGTGCTGCCAGTGAACATCTGGGTCGGGTCCGCTCAGAGATGGCTCGGGTGATCGTGGGGCAACAAGAACTCATCCATCGGTTGATGGTGGGCCTGGTGGCCCGAGGTCACATTTTGCTCGAAGGGTTGCCCGGTTTGGCCAAGACCGCCAGCGTCAGCGCACTCGCCCGAGCCACGGATTGTCAATTTTCGCGGATTCAATTTACGCCTGATTTGCTGCCGGGCGACATCACTGGAACGCTGATTTATGATCCGTTGCAGGGGACTTACTCAACCCGACAGGGACCGATTTTCGCCAATCTGGTGCTGGCCGACGAAATTAACCGCGCCCCGAGCAAAGTGCAGTCCGCATTGCTGGAGGCCATGCAAGAGCGCCAGGTGACCATCGGTGACAAGACGTGGCCGTTGCCGGATCCCTTCCTAGTGTTGGCGACTCAGAATCCTATTGAGCAGGAGGGAACCTATCCCTTGCCCGAGGCTCAAATGGACCGATTCATGTTGAAGGTGGTGGTGGGCTATCCGTCGGCCGAGGAGGAATTGATCATCCTCGATCGCATGGCCAGTACCCGCCCGCAGCTCACGATCGACTCGGTCGTGAAGCCGGAGGAAATCTCCGCCTATCAGACTCTGGTCAACTCGATCCATGTGGATCCGCTAGTGCGCGACTACATTGTTCGTCTGGTGATTTCGACTCGTGAGGCAGCCTCGGGTTCCGGAGTAGCGCCGGAACTCAAGCGCCTGGTTCGAATCGGTGCCAGCCCGCGGGCCACGATCAATCTGACTTTGGCCGCACGGGCGTGTGCACTCATCGAGGGGCGCAACTATGTGACACCGGAGGACGTGAAGCGCATCGCTCTCGACGTTTTGCGGCACCGCATTCTGCTCACCTATGAGGCCGAAGCCGAAGAAGTGACCACAGAAAGCATCGTCGGCACGCTGCTGTCCAAGGTGAAGGTTCCCTGAGGCTCAGACCGGTCGGGCCGCGGGCAGGCATTGGGACGTAGCGGGTGCGCTCGCCTCGGCCTTTGCTGGTTGATGAGGGGAGCTGCTTGAGGTGGGGAGCTGGTTAAGGTTGGGGAGAATATCTATCGCGAGATTTCTATCGCGAGATATCGACCTCACTAGACTTCAACGCGGATCAACCCTATCAATCCTGACCAACCCCGATGAAGATCGACGGTGACTTGCCAGCGGAGCGGTCGCAGATCTTCGAGCAAGCAGGCAGACCTCCGTGGGTTATTTCGGAGCGAGATCTTTGCGGGGAAAGAGCGGGATGGGCGCGCCGACCTGGTGCCCTTGCGCCAGACCACCCCAGGCCGATTGCTTCCAATCCGAGGCTGCGCCGCCGACCTGGAGTTGGGCGAAAATCTTGTCGGCGATTGCCGGCATCACCGGTTGCACCAGCACGGCCAGAATTCGGCACGACTCCACCAAATTGTAGAGCACCGAATCCAATAGTTCGGACTGCGCCGGATCTTTGGCCAGGTGGAAGGGTTTGGTCTCTTCGACAAACAGGTTGGCTCGATTCACCAGCTCCCAGGCCGCGATGAGGGCTCCTTGCGGGTCGTTGGCCAGGTAGCACGCGCGCGTTTTCTCGACGGCCGCCGTGGCCTCCACCGCGAGGGTGCTGGACGGGGAAGGGACCACGCCCGCTCGATACTTGTTGAGCATGTTGACCGCCCGGTTGAGCAAGTTGCCCAGTCCATTGGCCAATTCCGAGTTGTAGCGGACACGGAACCCGTCGTCGGTCCAGTTGCCGTCGGGGCCAATGCCCAATTCACGGACGACGTAGTAGCGGAAGGCGTCTAACCCCCATTCGCCAATGATGGCCAGGGGATCCACCACGTTGCCCGTGCTCTTGCTGAGCTTGGCGCCGTCCTTCTGCCACCAACCGTGGACTAAAATGGTCTTGGGCAACGGGGCTCCAAGGGCGTGAAGCATGATCGGCCAGTACACGGCATGGAACTTGAGGATGTCCTTGCCGATCAAATGAATGTCTGCGGGCCAAACGGACAAGCTGGAACTGGCGGGCGCTGGGCTGCCGAGGGGCGCGAGTGCCGCGGGGTCGCCCAAGGCGGCTGGGATGGAAAAATAGTTCACCAACGCATCGAACCAGACGTAAGTCACATAGCCGGGATCGAAGGGCAGGGGGATTCCCCAGGAGAGTCGAGAGGACGGACGGGAAATGCAGAGGTCTTCGAGCTTCTGGGAACGCAGGAAACCCAGGACCTCGTTGCGCCGGTTGGTGGGTTGGACGAACTCGGGATTCTTTTCAAGGTACTCGACCAACCACGCTTGGTGCTCACCCAGCTTAAAGTACCAGTTCTCCTCAACCAGTTCCTGCACGACGCCCCATTGCGGATCCCAGGAACCGTCGGGATTGCGGTCTTTTTCGGTGAGGAACGTTTCCTCCTTCACCGAATAAAATCCCCGGTAGGCCGACTTGTAAAAGTGACCCGTCGCGTGGAGTCGGTTGAGCAACGCCGCCACGATGTGCTGATGACGGGCATCGGTGGTGCGAACGAAATCGTCGTGACTCAACCCGAGGGACTGGACGAAGGAACTCCACTGGACGGCGAGGTCATCGCAGTAGGCTTGAGGCGATTGGCCTAAATCGTGGGCCGCTTGCTGGACCTTCTGGCCGTGTTCGTCCAATCCGGTCAGGAAGAAGACAGACTGTCCCAGGCTTCGCCGAGCCCGAGCGATGACGTCGGCCACCACCTTTTCGTAGGCGTGCCCCAGGTGGGGAGCCCCGTTCACATAATCAATCGCCGTGGTGATGTAGAACCGCTTGTCCATGTGCGAGCGATTCAAACCGAGAATGCCTCAAAATCGAAGAGTTTACTCGCGCCAGAGTGGCCGAGCGCACCGGGCCTGCGTTGTTCAAAAAAGGGTCGCCCATCGTGGAGGGGCGTCGGACGTCAGTGCGCGCGACCCTGGCGCCATTTGTCTAGGCCCACGGCCATGACAATCACCGCGCCGATGATGATTTCCTGAATGTAGGAATCCCAGCCGAGTTGGTTGGTGCCATTGCGCAGAACCGCCATCAAGAGGGCTCCCATCAGCGAGCCACCGATGCCACCGATGCCACCGTTGAGGCTGGCCCCGCCGATCACGACGGCGGCGATGATGTCTAATTCGAGACCGACGGCCACCGTAGGATCCCCCTGGGTGAGTCGGGATTGCTGCATTAATCCGGCCAATCCGAAGAAGGCTCCTGCCAGTGTGTAGAGCAATAGTTTGACCCGTTGCACCCGGACTCCACATAAGCGAGCGGCCGGTTCGCTGGACCCGATGGCGTAGACATGGCGACCAAAAACGCTGCGGCGCATGATGAAGCTAGCGACTACCGCCAGGCCCAAGGTAATCCAAACGCCCGGAGGCAGAGGCAGGAAGCCTTGCGGGTTGGTTCGCTCCATCAGGGTGTTGAGACCGCTGCCCTCGGGGTTGTAGACGGCCTGCTTGCCGCTGATCCACTTGGCGCCCCCACGCACCACTCCCATCATTCCAAGACTAATGATGAAGGGAGAGAGGCGCAGTCCGGCGATGAGTCCTCCATTGGCTGCGCCGATGAGCGCCCCAGTACCCATCACAGCCGCTGCCGCCATCCAGGAGTTGTGGCCAGCGGTCAGCATCTTGGCTCCAACCACAGAACTGAAGGCGACCGCGGCTCCAACGCTGAGATCGATGCCACCACTGACAATGATCATCGTCATGCCAATCGAGCCCAAGGCCACGATGACGGTTTGGGTGAGGACAATCGCCGCGTTGCGGCCCGTGAAGAGGGTGGGGCGGGCCTCTTCACTGAGTGCCAGCAGTCCCAAGACAAAGACCAAACCCAGCAACGGACCTGCGGTTTGCAGGAGGCGGCGCCAAGACGGAGCGTGAGGTGCAACAGTGGAGGCCATCGGATGACTTGGAAAACTTCCAACACCTTGCCTGTTCCTGCCCGTGTCGCCAACCCTGGAAACCGGACGGCGGCGGGACGTGTACAAAATAAGTTTGCGCTCAGCCGGGCGAATCCGACTTGCCGGAGATCGCGGAGTAGGACCACCGTTGGACTCATGAACTCCCCGTCACGCCGTCAATTTCTCAGGGATTCCATCGTGCTCGCCGGAGGGGCTTATCTGGCCGGATGCCAAGCCCCTTATGTGAGTCGACGGCGGGTGCTTGGAGCCAATGAGAGGCTCCGAATTGCGGCGGTTGGCGTGGGTGGAAAGGGTTGGACCGATGTCACCCAAGTGGGTGCCACCGAGAACATTGTCGGGCTTTGTGACGTGGATTCCGGCCGTTTGGCTCAAGCCGGCAAGACCTTCACCTCGGCCCGTCGCTTTGCCGATTGGCGTGAAATGTTCGATCAGTTGGGCAACCAGATCGACGCGATTACCGTTTCGACGCCCGATCACACGCACTTCCCACCATCGATGCGGGCGGTCCAGCACGGATGGCATGTCTATTGCCAGAAGCCATTGACCCACACGATTTGGGAGGCCCGCGAATTGACCCGAGCCACCCGGGCGGCGGGCGTGGCCACGCAGATGGGCAACCAAGGCATGTCGCGGGCAGCCGTGCGGAGGGACGCCGAGTGGGTTAAGGCAGGGGTGCTCGGAACGGTTCGGGAGATTCACTGCTGGACCGATCGTCCCGGCCCTTGGTGGGCCCAGGGAGTTCAGCGCCCGACCGATCGGCCGATTGTTCCGAAGGAATTGTCCTGGGACCTCTGGCTTGGGACCGCTCCAGAGCGCCCGTATCATCCGGCATGGGGCCACTTCAAGTGGCGCGGTTGGTGGGACTTCGGGACTGGTGCCGTCGGTGACATGGGGTGCCACTTACTCAACGTGCCTACGTTGTCGATGGATTTGTCCAATCCCAGTGCCGTCGAGGCCACGTCGGAGGGGGCTAATGACGAAACCGGCCCGGTGCGTTCGCACGTGGTCTGGGATATTCCGGCCCGTCGAGGTCAGGCCGCGCTGCGGTTCCATTGGTACGATGGTGGATCCTTGCCGCCGACGCACTTGTTCCCCGGTCAGACCTACGGGGGCAATGGGGTCCTGATAGTGGGTTCGGAAGACACGTTGTTAACCAGTTACGAGAGTTTGCCCGGAGGCGGTAAACTCCGGTCAGGCCGGACTGCGGCCGAACTCAAGTCCATTCCTGAGAGGTTTGAAAAATACACTGATTCCGAGGGGGCCCACTATCAGGAATGGATTCGGGCCTGCAAAGGCGGGCCGAAGGCGCAGTCTGCCTTCGATGTGGCCGGACCCGTGACCGAAACCTTGCTCCTGGGCAACCTCGCCATCCGGGCGGGTCAGCGTCTGGAATGGGATTCCAAGGCGCTCAAAATCCGAAATCTGCCTTCAGCCAATCAGTGGGTTAAGACTCAGTATCGCCCGGGTTTCGTGGGCTGAGGATGTCGTGTCCAAAAGACGACGGCCCTCAGCGTTTTCGCGCTACGGGCCGATGGGTCTCAGAGAGGTCGTTGGCCGAAGAGTAATTTACAAAGTCACCACACGGACGTTGGAAATCGATCGATCGGCCGCCAATTGATCCAGACAGGCCTTGGGCGGGCGGCTGTCGAGCACGAGCACCGTCAGGGCTAGTCCACCCTCGGTTTCACGACCAAGGCTCATGCTGGCGATGTTGACGTTGTGATCGGCCAAAATGCTGCCGAGCTTTCCCACCATGCCCGGTCGGTCTTGGTTGTTGAGCAGGAGCATGGTGCCCGAAGTCGGTATTTCTACCGGAGTGCTCGAGACTCGGACGATCCGGGGGTTTTGAGACGATCCGAAGAAAGTACCTCCAGCGCTGCCCACCTTGGTATTGCCGTGGAACAACTGGACGTGCAGCCACTCATTGAAGGTGACGGGCTCATCGGATTTCTTTTCTTCGACGGTCAGGCCGAGGTTGGAAGCAATGGAGCGCACGTTGATGTTGTTGATGTCCTTCGGCCCGGTTCCGCTGGCGTTGAGGTACCCCTTGAGGATGGCGCGGGTTACTGGGTCGGTCGCCGGGAGGTCCTGAGCCTTTCCGCCGAAGGTGACATACAAACGGTCTACCCCCGGAGGTGCAAGTTGGCTGAGGAGGCTGCCGAGCTTCTCGCCCAACGCCACATAGGGTTGGACTTGTTCAAAGGCCTTGGCATCGACTCCGGGGAGGTTGACCGCGTTGCGAACTTCGCCGGTGAGCAGGAAGGCGCTGATGATTTCGGCGACTTCTAGGCCGCACTTCTCTTGGGCTTCTTCGGTGCTCGCTCCGAGATGCGGGGTGAGGACGACATTGGGGAGCGACCGGAGCTTGTGGTCCGCCGCGAGAGGTTCAGAGCTAAAGACATCCAGAGCGGCCCCGGCGACTTTTCCAGATTCTAGTCCGGCAATGAGGTCCGGTTCGTTGACAATCTCGCCGCGGGCACAGTTCACGATTCGCACGCCGGGCTTCATCTTGGCGATGGATTCCGAGTTGATCATGCCCCGCGTGTCTGGTGTCACCGGCATGTGGACGGTGATGAAATCCGAAGAGCGGTAGATGGCATCGGTGTCGGCGACGAGTTCGACCCCCAATTGGCGGGCACGGGCTTCGGTGAGGAAGGGGTCATAGGCGATCACTCGCATTCCGAAGGCGAGGGCCCGTTTGGCGACTTCCGAACCAATACGGCCCATGCCCAGTACGCCGAGGGTCTTGCCTTGGATCTCAATTCCCTGGAACGCCTTACGGTCCCACTTGCCCGCGGCCATGGTGGCGTGGGCGGCGGGGATCTTGCGGGCGAGGGCACCCAGCATGAAGAAGGTTAATTCGGCCGTGGTGACGGTATTGCCGGCCGGGGTGTTCATCACCACGACGCCCCGTTGGGTGGCGGCGGAGACATCGACGTTGTCGATACCCACCCCGGCGCGCCCGACGACCTGGAGTTTCGGAGCCGCATCCAGCACCGCCTGGGTGACCTTCGTCTCAGAGCGGACTACGAGGGCCTCCACGTCGGCCAGCAAGGGCAGCAATTCTGCCTCGGACAGCCGCTTGGACAGGACAGTTACCTTGAATTCAGGGCGTGCTTGGAAATACGCGATGCCGCGCGGGGAGATGGGGTCGCAAACAAGAACGTGCATAAAGCTCAGCGACGGTATGAACCGGGCCGGCGGAGGTCAACGCACTGTTGGGTGTCCTACAGAATGCGTTTGGGTGAAATCGGAGGCTTGGGAAGGGCTGGCTCTTGCTCCGGAGGGGGCGGTGGCTTCCAATCGTTGGTATGGCAAAGCTTTCCCGGCGGCAGTTTGGTGCGGCTCTGGCTGTAGTGGGTGGTCATTGGGCCGTGCCAATGATCGGCGCGTTGCCGGCCGTGCATTTGGGAGCACGCCCGCTCGTGACTCATGGAGTGGCCAGTGGCGATGTGGAGGCCTCATCGGCCGTTATCTGGAGCCGGTGCGATCAGGCGGCCCGCATGGTGGTGGAATGGTCGGAGGACGAGTCGTTCCGCACTCGGCAACGACGGGTGGGACCGGTGACGGGTCCGGAGTCCGATCACACGGCCAAAATGCTCCTTCGGGACCTCCCGACGGGTCGTCGTATCTTCTACCGGGTGTGCTTCGAGGATCGGCAAGGGGTGGCTGGAGACTGGGAGGCAGGGTCGTTGGTCACGGCCGGTACGGCCACGGGCCCGGGTTCGGAAGTGCATTTTGTCTGGTCGGGAGACACCTGCGGTCAGGGCTACGGCATCGATGAGGGGCGTGGTGGTATGCGCACTTACCAGTCGATGTTGGCCCAGGATCCGCAGTTCTTTGTTCACAGCGGAGACACGATCTATGCCGACAATTTGTTAGCAGCCGAGATGCGACTTCCGGATGGAACCCTCTGGAAAAATCAGGTCACCGAAGAAAAATCGAAGGTGGCCGAGACCTTGGGCGAGTTCCGTGGCAACTACCGCTACAACGTGTTGGACGCCCATGTCCGGCGTTTCAATGCCCGAGTTCCGATGTTTGCCCAATGGGATGACCATGAGGTGCTGAACAACTGGTATCCCGGAGAGTTGCTGCCCGTTTCCGCGGGGTATCGGGTTCGCGACGTGAACTTACTCGCAGCCCGTTCGCGACAGGCGTTCTTCGAGTACATGCCCATCCGGAAACATCCGCAGCGGCAAATTTATCGGCGCATCCGCCGCGGGCCTCATTGCGAATTGTTCTTTCTGGACCTGCGTTCCTACCGGGGTCCCAACAGCTCCAACCGCCAGCCCATCTCCGGTCCAGAAACCGATTATCTGGGACGTACCCAACTGGATTGGTTGAAGGAATCCATCGCGGCCAGCACGGCCACCTGGAAGTTCGTGTGCTCGGATATGCCCCTCGGGTTGTTGGTCCGCGATGGCGCCGAAGCTTTCGAAAATGGGGCCAATGGGGACGGGATTCCCTTGGGTCGTGAATTAGAGATCGCTTCGCTGTTGCGCCATTTGCGGGACCATCGAGTCCGCAATGTGGTCTGGTTGACGGCGGATGTGCATTACTGCGCCTCGCATTTCTATGACCCCGCCCAGGCTCAGTTTTCCGAATTCGACGGCTTTTGGGAGTTTGTCAGTGGCCCTCTCCACGCGGGCACCTTCGGGCCGGGAACTCTCGACAACACCTTCGGGCCGCAGGTTCGGTTTTCTTCGCGCAAACCGGGGCAGGCTGTCTCGGGGCCCTGGAGCACTGAACAATTCTTTGGGTCGGTCCGCATCGCTCCGGTGACCCAGGTGGCCACCGTGACCCATTTGAATCGAGACGGGCAGCGCTTGTGGAGTGTTGATCTGGAGCCGGCCCGCGCATGAGTGAAGTTTCCGAACCCATGCCTCCAGGAATGCCCCATCCTTCGATGGAATGTTCTCCACTCCTCGTCGAGCGGATCCGGGCAGCGATTGGAACCGGGGGTGGCGCTGTCTCGCTGTCTCGCTACATGGAAATGGCTCTCTATGAGCCGGGTCTCGGGTACTACGAGCGCACCCCTCGGATCGTGGGTCGTCGCGGAGATTTTGCGACTAGTGTCTCGGTGGGATCCCTCTTTGGCGAATTGCTAGCTTATTGGATCGAGCACGAAGTCGGCGCATCGGAAGGATTGTCCGACGGGCCTCTAGAAATCGTCGAGGCTGGGGCTCACGACGGCCGATGGGCGGAAGATATCCTGGAGGCGCTCATGCGTGGAAGCGGCAAGGACGGTGAGCGCTTCTGTTACCGGATTGTTGAGCCGAGTGCGACACGTCAGGCTTGGCAGCGTGAGCGTTTGGCCCGCTTCGGCGACCGCGTGGTCTGGAGCGAGGCGATGCCAGCCCGGGTGCGCGGGGTCATTCTCTCCAATGAACTGCTTGATGCCTTTCCGGTGGAACGCTGGTGCTGGAACGCTACCCAGCGGCGATGGGTAGAGCAGGGGGTGTGCTGGAAAGAGGGACGGTTCGACTGGATCGCACTGCCAGCCCCCGCGCCGATAGAGTGGAACTTGCCCGAAGAATTACAATCGGTGTTGCCCAACGGATTTGTTCGCGAGCGAAGCCCAACTGCGGTGGCCTGGTGGGCTCGGGCCGCCGCCGCGTTGCAGGCGGGTTGTCTGATCACCCTCGATTACGGGTTGGAGGCGGAGGAGTTTCTGACTCCCGGCCGATCGGCAGGAACGCTGCGAGCCTACCACCGTCACCGGTTTTTCGACGACCTCTTGTCATTTCCGGGCGAGGTGGACTTGACGGCCCACGTTGATTTTAGCGCCGTCGCTGAGGCGGGTCTGCAGGCGGGATTGGTGCCGTGGTACCGGGAACGCCAATCCAGGTTCCTCATGCGAATTCTCGAATCGACTCAGCGGAGTTCGGGCCGCTTCCCGGATTGGAGCACTCAACGCGTCCGAGCCTTCCAGACACTGACTCACCCTGAGCACTTCGGTCGTGGGTTCCGGGTGTTGGCTCAAGGACGTGGTGGTGCACCGTGGGGCCGAGCCTAAAGAGAATCGTTGCTGCCAAGCCTGGTTTCAGTCGGGCCCGTCTCTCGTAGATCCAACTTCCCGTTGCCCGCGAGGCAACCGTGCGCCAGTTTTGGCCTCGCGAGATGATGGACATAGCAGGCACAGCTCCCTGGCGACGGCCGGATCTCCGCCCGCTTGCGTGGGCGGCGGTGGTCGCGCTCGTCGTGCATATTCTTGTCTTCCTGCTGTGGACAGGTGCCGCGGTGTGGGTTCGCAAAGCCCCCGACCAGGCCCCGGATTGGGTTAAAAATCTGGTCCAACCCACTTTGCCAATGCCTGTGAAATCCGTGGATCCCGCACAGGATCCCGCGTGGCAAGAGGTGCCCATGACCTTCATCGAAGTCGATCCTGCGTTGGCGGTAAAGGATCCGCCGAAGGACGCCAAATTTTACTCGGCAGCCAATGCGGTGTCCGGTCAGGCCATTCCGTCGCAAAAAGCGCTCAAGGATCCGGAGATCACTGGCACCCAGAAGACGATGCCCAAGACCTTCGACACGGCCAAACCGTCACCGACCCCGCCCCAGGCCCAACCGAAGGAGGAAGAAGCCCCGGCGACTCCGGAGACGGCGGTCCGCCAAGAGAAGAAAGACTCCCAAAAGGCCCAGCCCTTGGGAGGGGTTCAGAATCTGGGCGAAACTCAATTGGCCAAGGTGGAACCCAAGGCCGCGACCGAGCGACCTCAAGAAGAGCGCAAGCCCGTTGAAGCCCAGGAATCTGGCACGCCAAGGCGCAAACCCATCAAGCGTTTGGCTCAGGCCATGGAACAAAAAGGCATCATTCGCGGGGAGAAGATGCTTCAGCAAGGGGGATCCAGTCGGTTCAGTATCTCGCCGTCTTTCGACGTCAAGAGCACTCCCTTCGGTGAGTACGATCTGCGAATGATCGCCGCCGTGCAGGAGCGCTGGTGGGCGCTTTTGGAGGAGCGGCATTATGCCTTGGAGCGCACGGGCAAGGTGGTTCTTAAGTTTCGTTTGCACGGCGATGGTACGATTTCTCAGATGACCACCGCCGAGGCAACTGTCGGTGAGACGCTCAGTTTCACCTGTGAGGCGGCGGTCATGGGGGCTTCGCCTTTCGGTCGATGGCCCAGCGTGTTGAAAGCCCAAGCGCTGGATCCTCGCGAGATTACCTTCACTTTTCACTACTACTGACACCGGTCCTACGGCCGGTTTGTATATTTTCAAACACCTTAGAAACTCATGCGATCATTTTTGGATGGCGGCCCCTTTGTGTGGCTCTTGCTAGGGCTTTCGGTGACGGCTTTGACCGTCGTGCTGGAACGGGCTTGGTCGTTGCGGCGAGACCGCATCCTGCCACGCCCCTTGATGGATGCTTTGGCTGATGGCGATGTGGCCCGTTTGCGGGGAGCTTGCCAGGGTCATTCGTCGCCCATGGCTCGCCTGATTCTCTCGATCTTGGACCACCTACCGTGGCCTAAGGCGGAGAATGTGGCAGCCCTTGAGGTGCGAGCCCGTCAGGAGATTGCCGGTTTGGAGCGTGGTTTGGTGATCTTGGAGATCATCGTGGGTATTGCTCCGCTGTTGGGATTGGTCGGGACTATTTACGGCATCATTCCGCTGTTGGGGGATTTTGGAACCAACCTCCAGGCCGACAACGCGTTCATTGCTAAAGGGATGTCGATCGCTCTCTACAAGACGGTGCTCGGATTGCTGGTGGCCATGCCCACGTTGGCCGCCTGGAGCCTTTTTAATAAGCGCGTCGAACTGATAGGGCTTGAATTGGAGAGCGTTTGCGATGCCTTGATGCGCCGGCATTATCTGCGAGAGCGTGGGTCCAATGGCGCTGGAGCGGCTCGTGGAGCTGACGGTGGCGTTGGGGCTGAAGGGGTGCGTCCATGAAGTTCCTGACACGCCGCCGCAAAGCTGCTCCAGCCATTATCATTATTTCGCTGATCGATGTGCTGGTGGTGTTGATGGTTTTCCTGATGGTAACCACGCGGTTTAAGAACACCCCTTCGGTGGCTCTGACCTTGCCCGAGACCCGTGAAGCGCCGAAGGCTGGAGCCAGTGCCGAGAAGCCGCCCATGGTGGTGACCATTGCCGCGGCTGCTCCGCAATTCTATGTGGGCCCCCGTGCGGTCACCTCCGACAAATTGCTCAATGAATTGAAGGATGCCGTCGCTGCCGATTCCAAGGTGAAGGTGGTGTTGAGGGCCGACGAGAACGCCAACTGGGGCGATGTGGTGAAGGTCATGGACTTCGCCAAACAAGCCAAGGTTCAGAACATCCGGGCTTTCACCCGTACGGCTGGTGGGAAGTGAGGGGGCTGTTATGTGGGCTACGCGAGACCGGTCCTGCGCTCGCAGGGAAGCTTTGGAGAGGATCGGCTTTCGCGCAGTGCGCTAGGGGAGGGGTGATCGCTTCCAATGCTCGCTCCGGACCGATCCCGCTCCGCTGCGGTTTTATGGGGCTATGCGAGACCGGTCCTGCGCTCGCAGGGAAGCTTTGGAGAGGATCGGCTTTCGCGCAGTGCGCGAGGGGAGGGGTGATCGCGGGTTCTTCGTTATTTTCAGTGGTTTTTAAACCGGCAGGTTTCATTGGTTTTCGCACCGTCACTGACAGTTGGTTTTTCGGCCACCCGGAGGCCGCCCGAGGACCTCCTAGGCAGGGACCGATCTCCGAGCGGTCCGGTGCTGTTGCCTTCCGATCTCAGCGGCGGTCCGGTCTGCGGCGGAGCGATCTCCGCGGCGGTCCGAGTCTGCAGACGTGGCGCTTTCGGAGAAATCGCCCTATCTCGGAGGTACTTGGGTGGGGTTGGTTTTTCGGCCACCCGGAGGCCGCCCGAGGACCTCCTAGGTAGGGACCGATCTCCGAGCGGTCCGGTGCTGTGACGGTCCACGAG
>Ga0255126_1000357_pt1 | contig 20287 bp, 14 predicted proteins | sample Law_Miss_RepA_8d_FD_188556 | JGI IMG/M metagenome (GOLD analysis project Ga0255126, IMG submission 188556) | Freshwater microbial communities from St. Lawrence River, New York, United States - Law_Miss_RepA_8d | ecosystem: Environmental > Aquatic > Freshwater > River | place: USA: New York... | reverse complement strand
TGCAATGCCTCGGGCACGGCGATCTGGCGCAGAAAGCGAGCGACTCCCGGAAAATCCGGATTGGCGATGCCCGTGCGATAATAACTCTGAGGATGGGTGGCATAGTAGCTCAAGACCGCCACCGGACGTTCGTTATTCCAGAAGCTCACCAAAGACACCATCGGGTCGATGACACCCTCGGGTTCTGCCCGTAAGGCGGGGTCGACTGTGGCCGTGTAGCGCACGGTCCGCACCTTGCCGTCAGGACCGAAGATTCGCCGATTGGACGCCACCTCGCGCACCTCGGCCTGCCCGGTGCCAACCTGGTTGAAAGGCTGGGCCTGGGCGGCAGCGCGGGCCACCGCAGTGCTGAGTCGACCCAGGAGCTCTCGGGCGAAGGTTCCCTCGTAATTCCATGGGCTAACCCCAGCTTCGCGAAGGATCTTCTCTGCACCGAAATCACATTCGGGCGCATCATGCTGATGCAGCGAATGGACCGCCACCCGGTCTACGGTCGTCCCCGCCGCCATGGCCAGTTGCTGCCGAAACGCATCGTGTCCCTCATTGCCAATACCGATCCAATCGACGGCACAAAGAACCACCGGACGATCCTTCCCCAAGACCACAACGCCTCGGGCCCGCAGGCCCAGATCCCAGACGTTGGTGACCGGATCGTATGCCAAGCGCGATCCGACGGGCGGAGTGGCATCCAGATCGAAAAGCCCCACCCGCAACTGAGCCTGAACGGAAACAACCAACATACAGGCCCACAATAGGCACCCTGAGACCAATCTTGTTCGGGGAATCATGGAGGAGAGGCTATCGAGATCCGCCTGGCTTTCGAGGTGAAGTTTCCGCGCAAGTTTTCGTAGGAGGATTCTGGGCCCTTTTGGCACCCTTGGCCTCATGCATTCCCTCGGGCGCGGATTGGCTTGGACCCTAGTGGCGGGGCTGGGAGCCTTCGCCTACTTCATTCTGGCGACCCATCGTCAAGAACCAGTCAGCTCGGCCTACATTTTGGTGGCAGCCTTATGCACCTACGCCATCGGATACCGGTTCTACTCACGCTGGATCGCCGCCAAGGTCCTGATGCTGGATGATCGGCGAGCCACGCCCTGTGAACGCCATGAAGATGGTCGAGAGTTCGTAAAGACCCACCGCTGGATCGTCTTCGGGCACCACTTCGCCGCCATCTCCGGCCCCGGCCCCCTCGTGGGCCCCGTGCTCGCCGCCCAGTTCGGTTACCTTCCCGGAACCCTGTGGATCTTGATTGGAGTCATCCTTGGCGGTGCAGCTCAAGACTTCCTGATCCTCGCCGCATCCATGCGCCGCAACGGCCGTTCCTTGGGGCAAATGATGAAGGACGAATTGAATCCTTTTCTGGGTGCACTGTCCCTGGTGGCGATCCTGTCGATCATGATCATCCTTCTGGCGGTGCTCGGGTTGGTTGTCGTGAAGGTGCTCGCCGAAAGTCCATGGGGCGTTTTCACGGTCGGGGCGACCATCCCCATCGCCCTCCTCATGGGCCTGTACCTGCGGTATGTCCGACCCGGCAAAACCCTGGAGGGCTCGGCGCTCGGCGTCCTCCTGCTAATCGCGGCTGTCTGGGGAGGTCAGTGGATCCACAGCAACCCAGCGCTCGCCAAACTCTTCACCTTCTCGGCCGAACCTCTGGCCTGGACCATTGTTCTCTATGGTTTCGCTGCCAGCGTGCTGCCCGTCTGGTTACTGCTCGCGCCGCGAGACTACCTCAGCACCTTCATGAAGCTCGGCACAATCCTCGCCCTGGCCGCCGGCGTGCTGTTGGTGCTACCCACCCTCAAGATGCCCGCCCTGACCACCTTCATCGACGGTTCGGGGCCGGTCGTCCCGGGCAAGCTGTTTCCATTCTGCTTTATCACCATTGCCTGCGGGGCCATCAGTGGTTTTCACACACTCATCGCCAGCGGTATCACCCCAAAAATTATCACCCGTGAGAGCTACGCCCGCCCGATCGGGTACGGGGCCATGCTCCTGGAATCGCTGGTTGCCATCATGGCATTGATCGCGGCCTGCACCCTCGAACCCGGTGTCTACCTGGCAATTAACATCGCTGGCACGGGTGCCGACGCGGCCGCTATTGCCGCAGACACCGTGGCCAAGGTTCGGGCAACGGGGTTCACTCTGGATCCCGGCGTGATGGACTCGCTGGCTCGACAGGTCGGCGAGAGTTCGCTTTATGGACGAACCGGAGGAGCCGCCACACTGGCCGTCGGCATGGCCAATTTGTTCTCCCAGGTGACTCACGGACGCTGGCTCGATGTCTGGTATCACTTCGCCATCATGTTTGAGGCGCTGTTCATTCTCACGACCTTGGATGCCGGAACCCGAGTGGGCCGTTACCTCCTTCAAGATGCTTTGGGTCACTTATGGAAACCCCTGGGAGACGTGCGATCGACCGCCGCCGGGGCTCTGGCCAGTGCGTTGATTGTGGCCAGTTGGGGTTGGTTTTTGATTCAAGGTGTCCGAGACCCGTTGGGCGGCATTAATTCGCTCTGGCCGCTCTTCGGCATCGCCAATCAATTGCTCGCCGCCATCGCCCTCGTGCTCGCCACTACTTTGCTTCTCAAACAGTCGCTGGCCCGAGGCAAATCACCAGCAATCGCGTGGGTAGCGCTGCTGCCGCTCATCTGGCTTTTGGCAGTCACCGGGACCGCCGGATTCCAGAAAATATTCCATCCGTCACCGCGCATCGGCTTCCTGGCCACGGTCCGAGACCTGGACCAAAAATACCCCGCCCTTCAACGGGCTGCAGAATCCGCCCCTGCGGATGCTGCGGCCCAGAAGGCTCTTCGCGCAAATCGAAGCCGCCGGCTCAACAACGCCTTGGACGTGGGCGTAACGGCCGTCTTCCTGGGGTTGGCTGCCCTGATCGTGACCGGAGCCGCACTGGAGTGGATTCGCCTGCTGCGCGGCCGGCGAACCCCTGACTCGAGCGAAGAAGTGCCCGTGTGGCTCCCAGAATCGGCGTTGGCCGAAGGAAGCAACCGCACCGGTTGGGCCGGGATCTTTGCGCTGGGCCTAGCCCTACTGCGCAACTGGTCGGGACAAGACGCCGTGGACCGCACAGCCCGTCAGCTTGAAGCGAATGTCTCGAAGCAAGTGCCCTCGCAAGCCGTCCTCATTCCCCTACCCGAAGTGACTGAAGCCGCCCGCCGTCACAACGCCCCCATCGCCTACGTCCAAGCCGCCGAAGCCCGCCTCAACGGCCCCAACCGCTGCTGCTGAAATCCCGCCGGGGTCGGTCCCACCTATTTACACAAAAGGGGCCACTGTAGACTATTTTTCAGCCATGTTTTGAAATGAAATTCAGGCGATAGAAAGCCGCAGTTTACGGGAGTCTCAAGTAGGCTGGCAGCGACAAGCACCACCACGAGCGCCAACACAGATTAGAACCGCGAAGACGCGGTTCTAATCGGATACTCCCAGCAGATTGTCACAGCCGGGCTGGCTCGGGCCGCAGGAACAACTGCGCCGCAGAATCGGCAAAGCGCAGCCCAGCCCGGGTCAACCGGAAATGGGTCGGCGTCCTCTCAGCCCAACCCCTGGAAACTAGTTGAGCCATCTCTGTGGGCCATTCGGTCCTGAGGTCGAACCCGGTCTGACCTTGGAACTCTTCCCACGGCCAACCGGCATTCATCCGCAAACCGAAAGCAGCCATCTCTCCGGCTCGCCCAAGAGGCGGGAGCGCTTCGGCGAATTCCTTGGCTCTGCGGCCTTTCTCCAACTGCTCACAATACAGCACGGTGTTAGACCAGTTACGCGAGCGCAACCCACGCACCCATTCGCTGGCGCTGGGCCCCAAACCGTAGCTGTCTCGTCCGCGCCAATAGCCAACATTGTGTCGGCAAGCAAAAGCCGGGATGCCGGGCTCCGCCTCAGGTCGATCCACCGATTCGCCCACCCGTCGGCGACGAGCAAAATTGGCAACTTCGTATGCCCCAAAACCCACGGCTCCAACGCGATCGTACAGCACCTCATACAGGTCGGCTGCCAAGTCGTCATCTACATCGCATTCCCCAGCTTTGAGCTGCTCGTAAAGGGGGGTATCCTCTTCGTAAATCACCTCGTAGCAGCTGAGGTGCTCAGTGCCCAGGGCCAAGGCTTCATCCAAGGTGCGGTTCCAGATCTCCATCGTCTGGCCCGGGATCGCAAACATCAGATCGATGTTGATGTTCTCGAAGCCCGCCTTTCTCAAAATGTCGTAACTCCGGAACACCATGTCGCGGCTGTGGACACGCCCCAACCGGTCCAACAACGCCTCATCGAGCGATTGCACGCCCATGGAAATGCGATTGACCCCGAACTGGCGCAAAAGGGCCGCTTTATCCGCCGAAACGGTCGCCGGATTGCACTCCACGCTGAACTCCGCAGCGTTGCCCAGACCCAACCGATGAAGGGTCGTCAAGACCGACTCCCATTGCTTGAGGGTCAGCAACGAGGGAGTTCCGCCTCCGAAAAACACCGTCTTGGGTCGGCAGTCTTGGGCGATGAGTTCTAACTCCAAAAGGAGCGCCTGGACGTAGCGCTGGATTAGATCACCGGAAGCCGGGCCCGAATAGAATGCACAGTACTCGCACTTCTGGGCACAGAACGGCACATGCACGTAAAGCGACTCCACCGGAGGACTCACCGATCCTGCCGCGGGAATCCACGTGGTGCCGTTGGAGACCATCCGAAGCGGCGCTACTGAGGGTGATGAGTTCACAAGTGTAGGTGCAGCCACAGTGCGGTCGGTTGCAGTCGGAGATTAACGTAGAAGGGGCCGAAGTCGCCGTAGCGGGCCGTGACCTCGTCGAATCGCATTTCGTAGACGATACCCTTCACGTCATCCAGTCGATGAGCCAAGAGCGTGACACACCATTCCCAATTATCGAGACCCGTAGATCCCGTAATGAGCTGGCTAATCTTGCCCGCATATTTGCGACCGGTACGCGCATGGGTTCCCATGAGTGCCTTGCGAGCCGCGAAATCGAGCATGTACCAGTTGTCACCCCCAGAGCGCTTTTTGCTCATGGGATAGAAACACACGATCGACCAGTCATCCTGAAGTTCGGGATTAAGCCGATAGAACTTCTGACTTTCATTACGTTTCTTGGCCGCCTCGAGAGCCTGCTCGAACTCCGGCGATTCGGGCGTGTGGCGGGGTTCAGCAGTCTCAAGATACCGACGAAGATCGTCCTCGGTCGGAACATACTCGGGCAACTCGGTGACACTCAGGTAGGAGAAGACGGGAACCAAGGTACCTGGCGGAAAACAAGCCTCCAAATCGCGGTGGAGCGTAGAAAGCCCATCGAGCGTTGCATGGAACAAGATGAAACCGATATCGGCCTTTCCTCCCACGTTGGCCAGAGTCATCAACCGCGGATGAGCGGGTCCGGGAAACCGGGCGGCCAAGGACTCCAGACGAAGGCGCACCTGGTCGGACTCGCCAGCAGGAAGCCCGGCCCAGCGGATCCGGTCGATGCTATAAAGCAAATGTTCAACGTGAATACCTTGGAAAAGTGCGATTGGATTCATAGGTTTTCAGGGACCACTCGGCCGATCCGAGGACGCTAGTCAGTCAATCTACAGCCAGCACCTGATCTAGCAATTGCGCCAACTGATCGGGAATCCCCTGCTCGGCGGCAACGAGCTTGGCACCGGCCTCCAGAGCAGCGTCTACTAGTTTTCGGTTCTTGGAATCGCAGTAGCCCAAGACGGGCACATGCGCCAGGTCCGGACTGGCCCGCAATTGGGCGATGATCCCGCAGAAATCGCCATGACGAAGAGCCAAGTCTGCGATAACCACCATGGGCGTGTGCTCTCGCACGAGGCGGGGCACGTCCACGGCAGTCTGGGTCGCTGTGACGCGGTACCCGAGATCGGTTAGACGGTTCACCACCTGAGTTCCGGGAAGGAGCTTCTCGTAGAAGACAATAGCCAAGGGTCGCGTCACCACCTACAGGTTGGGAGACACCCCTCTCGAAGGCAAGCGGCCCTTGGGCCTAGCGAATTCGGCGCTATAATTTAAGCCCACATTGGTCACACCATCGTTATCCCTCTTAGAGGCCGAAAACAGACCGCTCGAAAAAGGGGATTGGAAGGCCGACCGTTTTGGGCCGATCCTTCACAGACCGTTTTCTCCGACCATGCTCTCGAAACTCTTCCCTCCGCGCCCCGGACCTAAGGCCTCCGGTCGGACGATCTACCGGGCATTCCACCCGTGGACCATGATCTCGCCACCGATGTATGCCGACAACATCGACCTGGCTCGCCAGGTACGAAACATCCCGGGGGATATCGTAGAATGCGGTGTCTGGCGTGGCGGCATGGTCGCGGGCATCGCCTCGCTCCTGGGCGGGCAGAACCGATCCTACCATCTCTTCGACAGCTTCGAAGGTTTGCCCGAGGCCAAAGACATCGATGGCAATGCCGCCAAACAGTGGCAGGCCGCAAAGACCGACGCTTACTACTTCGACAACTGTAAGGCGGAACAAACCTACGCCGAAGAGGCCATGGCCAAGGCGGGCGAATCGCGATTCAAGATCTACAAAGGCTGGTTCAACGAAACAGTGCCTGGGGTGCGCATCGATCCGGGCATCGCCCTGCTGCGGTTGGACGGAGACTGGTATGAATCGACGTGGGTGTGCCTGGAGGCCTTCTATCCTCAGGTCGTGAAGGGCGGCATGATCCTGATCGACGACTACTTCATCTGGGACGGCTGCTCACGGGCCGTCCACGACTATTTGTCGAAGACCCAGAGCTCCGACCGCATCCGGCACTCTCCCGAAGGAGTCGCCTACCTGGTGAAGGGAGCCCCGAACACCTACGAGAAGTATCTGGCCGAAAAAGCGGCTCAACCCGCTTCTTGAAGGCCGCATCAACGACGGTAGGCAGGCCCGTTTTTCGAAGGGCTTACCAGGAATTTTCTCAACGAATGGCCGCACCTGACTTGGCTTCCCCGGCAAATCAGACATAATCACTCCAGTTCAATGAGCAACATCGTCGGCATCGACCTCGGAACCACCAACTCGCTGGTCGCCATCGTAGAGAGTGGCATCCCCTACGTTATCGCGGATGCGGAGGGGCAACGTCTCACCCCTTCAGTGGTCCATGTTCCTGCCAACGGCGGAGAACCTCTGGTAGGACACGCCGCCAATCGGGTGCGCGTTTTGCACCCCGAGCGCACCCTGTACTCCACCAAGCGGTTTATGGGTCGGCGCGGCTCGATGCTCACCCCAGAAGACCTTCGAGTCACCTACCCCGTCCAGCGCACCGAGAACGGACCCGCCGGCTTCGACATCGGCGGTCGAGTTTGGAGCCCGGAAGAGGTGGCTGCCGAGGTGCTAAAAAAGCTCAAACGAGATGCCGAATCTACGTTGGGACAACCCATAGATCGTGCGGTCATCACCGTTCCAGCCTATTTTAATGATGCCCAACGGAATGCCACGCTGCGCGCCGGAGAACTAGCCGGATTCAAGGTCGAGCGCATCATCAATGAGCCGACCGCGGCGGCGCTCGCCTACGGTCTCAACAAGCTCAAGGAGCACTCCAAGATCGCGGTCTACGACTTGGGTGGCGGCACCTTTGACCTTTCTATTCTTGAGCTCAACAATGGTGTTTTTCAGGTCCTGGCTACCCACGGAAATACCCGATTAGGCGGCGATGATCTGGACCGTGCGCTGAGCGACTTTTTAATCTCCGAGATCTCCAAGGCAGGCGGCCCCGATCTCCAGCAAGCCGCCCCGGCCCGGCAACCGCTGGTCTCCCGCATCCGGGAAGCCGCCGAAGCGGCCAAGATTCGCCTCAGTTCCGACCTGGAGACGGAAGTACAACTCCCCTTCCTCACGCCGGACTTCAGCTTCTTACGCCGCATTACCCGGGCAGAACTGGAAACCCTCACTCGCGGCATTATCGAGAAAACCCGCTCACACTGCCTCCGCGCACTGAGCGACGCGAAGCTGGAATCCAAAGATCTGAACCAGGTCATTCTGGTCGGTGGACAAACCCGGATGCCGCTGGTCCGGCAATGCGTGGCGCACTGGTTTGGTTGCTCGGAGTTCGAAGAAACCCGGGGAGACCTGCGCTTGGGAGACGAGCACCACAAAGCCAAGGGTCCTCAGCTCAACACCTCCCAAAACCCCGATGAGGCGGTAGCCCTCGGCGCGGCCATCCAGGCAGAAATTCTGCGCGGCGGACTCAGCCATCTGCTACTGCTCGATGTCACCCCGCTTTCGCTCGGCATCGAAACCTTCGGTGGGTTGATGAATGTCATTATTCACCGGAACACCACCATCCCAGTGAAGGCAGGCGAGCTCTTCACCACCGCTGTAGACAACCAGCGCAGCATGAAGATCCACGTCCTGCAGGGAGAGCGCGAGCGCGCCCGTGACAATTGGAGCCTCGGAGAGTTTGACCTCGAGTTCGAGGCGGCCCCGAAAGGAGTACCCCGCGTGGGTGTCCAGTTCGAGATCGACGCCAACGGCATCCTTCACGTGCTGGCCCGCGACGTGAAGACCGGTCACCAAAAGATCGTTCAGATGCGCTCAGCCGTGGACGTGGACGACGCCGACGTGCAGAAGATGGTCGAGGAATCCGTGGAAAACGCCTTTGACGACTTGCGCGCCCGTCAGTGGATCGAGGCCAAAATCCGCAGCGGCGAGACCTTAACGGCGACCCGCAAGACCATGGCGGAGTACGACAAAGACCTCGACGACGACTACCGAAAGCAGCTGCACGAGGCCCTAGAAGTGGTCGAAGCAATTTTGTCAGAAGAAAACCCCAAGACCAAGACGGGCGACCCCACCCAACTCAAGGCCGCCAATGCCCGACTCGACGAAGTGAGCCGCCCCTTGGCAGAACACGCCATGGACCAAGTCATGGAAGCCATGCTCCGCCAACGCGGCGTCACCGCCGTCGAAAGCTAATTCCTAGGCACCCCTTTTTCACTGGGATTGGGGATTCCCCTGAGCGGGCAGCATCGGTAACGTGAAGGAACGTTCGCCCCATTGGTTTTATGTTTGCCCTACTTGCCTCCCCTTGGCTGCCGTTGGCTGCCGCATTCCTGAGCGGATTGCTCGTCAAGTGGCTGCTGGACCTGTTCTTCCTGCGCAGCTCGATGTTCGAGACTCAAGAGGCGTTGCTCACCCGCGAACGGCAAATCACTGATCTGCGTCACGAGCTGAACCGCTCAGTCGAGACCCTCAAGAACCGGACGATTGAATTGGACGCCACGGTCAAGGCGAAGACGGCGGCTGAAGCTCTCGGAGCTCAACGTTCGGCTGAGAACCTCGCAACTGCGCAACGGGCTGCCGCTGAATTGGCTCTACTGAAGCAGGCCAAAACGGAAGACGAAGAAATCGCCGCGAATTTGCGAGCAGAGATCCACACGCTTTCGGGACAGGGGTCGATGGAACGTTCCCTGCGCCAATCCGCCGAATCCGAAGTTCTGGACCTAAAGCTGCAACTAGCCACGGCAGCACCGCTGGCTTTGGACCAAGAAGCTGCTCTTCAATCGCTGCGACTGGCTCAACAACTCGCTGTTTCGGAAAATGAAACGCTGCGGCCGCTGCTCGACCAATCCCGTCGCGAATTGGCCGCTCAATTAACAGTCAACCTCGCCCTGCAAGAGGCTGTGCAACTGCGGGACACCACGCTGGAAGGAGTCCGCACCCAACTCGTCAGCGCTGAATCGGAATGCCAGTCAGTCTCTCAGCTCCTCACCCGTCAGGATGAAGAACGCACCCGTTTTACCGAGATCCAGACGACTCTCGCTGAGGCTGAAGCGCGGTGCGCCGCCAGTCAGGCGGAGGCCGCCGCAACCCGCCTCCAACTAGAGACCCTCCAGACTCGGCGGATGGATTTTGAAGCAGCGCTGATGCTGAAGGAAACTCAGACCAACGCTTGGGAGCGGGAGTGTCGGACCGCCAAGAATCGTGCCGATACAGCCGTCCGAAAGTCCGCCGCAGATGCTCAGGCGCTGGAATCCATGAAGGCGGAGTTTGCGGCCTATCGGGCGGAAACAGCAGAAGTTAAAGAGGCACCGTCCGCTTCGGCGGTACCCACCGCCGATCCGGCTCTGGCTCAACGAGTCAAAGACTTGGAGAACGAGTTGGCAGTCGTTTCCGAATCGCATGCCCGGCTGGAATCCGAGCTCGCCGAGACGAAGTCTTTGGCCTCCCGAGCCGAAGATTTGTCGGAACAATTGGGTACCGTCGAGGCCGAGCTTGCGGCCTTGAAATTGGAACCGGCTCCTTCTCCGTCTGGAGATTTGGAAACACTATTCCAAGATCTCGACACCCTGACTCACGAACGCAACCGGCTCGCCGCTGAGGTTGCCTCACTGAAGGCCTCCGGCACCCGCCCCGACTCCGTCTGACCGGCCATGTTCAACGCACAAGGCAAACCCCGCTACTGGCTCGGAACCTACGATGCCTGGCACCTGCTCATCCCGATTGCACTGATTGCCGTCCTCGGGGCCTGGGTCCTCACTCCTAAGCCGGCCACAGCGCCTCGAACCGTCGCACCAGTTCTTCCACCTCTGACGCCTTCGGCCATCACGCTACCGACGGCCGGGTCGACCCTGCTGGTTCGTCAGTTCACCTCGATTCAAGGTATCAGCCACCCGCAGGCCCGGGTATTTCTCTTCCTACGCCAAATTCCGAATTCGGAACAACTGCTCACCGAAACGCGATCGTCTACCAACGGGGGGTTTCAGTTCACCATGGCCCCGTTTCCGCCCGGCGATTACGGATTTCGAGTCGAGGCAGTTTCTGCCGATGGGCGTCGGGCTCCTTCTCCTGAGATTTCTGTCCGCCTAATTACAGCTCCCCCTCCGGCTCCGGCTCCAACCAAGAAGGCGCCGGCATCCAAGGTGGTGCCCAAGCCACCTGCCAAAAAGGCTCCGGCCACCAAACCGGCGACCCCTAAGCAGAGCCCGCTAGCCAAGAAACCGCAGCCCTCCCAGACTGCTCCGAAGCAGGACTGAGCTGCTAAAGTTTCATTCGCCTCTACCCCAAATCACTGGGGCAGGAGTTCAATGTTGTCTACCGATTGAGTGGCTGTCTTGATAGTGTAGAGTGGCCCCTTTTTTGTAAATAGGTGGGACCGACCCCAGCCGGGTTCCGGGGGAGGTTCAAGGGCGACTATGGGAACGGGAACGCCGAATTGGCGCTTCCCTCTCGACAGGGGCCGATCCGAGACCACACTCACTTCCCTACTTTATGAAGAGCAGTCCCCATGTGGCCGTGGTCGGTGCCACCGGTGCCGTCGGCATCGAGATGATCCGGACCCTGGAGCGCCGCAATTTTCCTGTCGGCAAATTGACCCTGCTGGCCTCGGCCCGCTCGGTCGGCAAAAAGCTCACCTTCCGGGGCACTGAAATCACCGTAGAGGAGCTGACCCATGATGCGTTTGCCGGGATCGACATCGCTCTCTTCAGCGCCGGCGGCTCCATTTCGCGGGACTACGCCCCGTCCGCGGTGAAGGCCGGCTGCGTGGTGGTCGACAACTCCAGTTACTTCCGCCAAGACCCGACTGTCCCGCTGGTGGTTCCCGAGATCAACGCGGCCGACGTGGCCTCGCATCAGGGCATCATCGCCAACCCGAACTGCACCACTGCCATCACCCTGATGGCTTTGTACCCGCTGCATCAGGCCTTCGGCGTGAAGCGCATCTTCGCCTCGAGCTACCAGGCCGTCTCCGGCACCGGCGCGAAGGCCATCGAAGAGCTGGAAAAGCAAGTCGGCCAAATCGTGCGCAGCGAACCGGTGACCCGCGAAGTCTACCCGCACCAAATCGCCTTCAACGTCCTGCCGCAGGTCGATTCATTCCTGGACTCCGGCTACACCAAAGAAGAGATGAAGCTCGAGAACGAGGGACGCAAAATCATGCATCACCCGGGCTTCAAGGCCTCGGTCACCTGCGTGCGCGTTCCTGTGTACCGCTCTCACTCCGTGGCCGTCAGTGCTGAATTCGACCGGCCCATCACCGTTGAAGCTGCCCGTGCAGTCCTGCTCGAGGCCCCGGGCCTCGATGTGGTGGACAACCCGTCGGCCTCCCAATACCCGATGCCCCTGCACACTTCCGAGAAGGACAACTGTGCCGTCGGCCGAATCCGCATGGACTGTGCCCTAGAGAACGGCCTGTCCCTCTGGATTTGCGGCGACCAACTGCTCAAGGGGGCTGCTCTCAATGCGGTGCAAATCGCCGAAGAGCTCCTGAAGCTGAAGTGACCCCGTCGGGACAGAGATTTACGAGGTTGTCACATCCTTCGGCTTGAACTCTGAACCCAGCAGTCAACGCTGGTGCCTGTGATGGCTCGCCGGATTTTGATCCTAACGGTGGCCGGTTTCCTCATTGGGGAACCGGTGACATGGCCCGTCTTCGGTGCCGAAGCTCCGGGGCCCGGTCCGGCAAACTCTCAGGCGACAACCCAGCCTCCCAAGCCCGGCTCAAAACGGGCCCGCCAGCAGGCCGATGACGCCGCCGCCGAGGCTCTCTTCAGCGGCCCCATCCAACGGTTTGTCATCACCTTCGCACCGGCCGAGATCCAGAAGCTGCGCGATAATCCCCGCAGCCCCGTCCAGTCGACTGTCACCGTGGGCACCAACCGCTTTGAAAAGGTGCTCGTCCACGTCAAAGGCTCGGCCGGCAGCACCCGAAGCGTAGACGACAACCCCGCCCTGACGCTCAACTTCGACAAACTCGTCCCCGGACAGCGTTTCAGCGGGATGGACAAAATTCATCTCAACAACTCCGTCCAAGACCCCTCATTGCTGAGCGAGCAACTCGGCCGCCGCCTCTATGAAAAGGTGGGCATCCCCACCGCCCGGGCCACCCAGGCACTGGTTAGTTTCGATGGCCGCGAACTCGGCCCCTACGTGCTGAAAGAAGGCTACAACCGCAGCTTCTTGCGCCGCAATTATCCCGACCCTTCCGGCAATTTCTACGACGGTGGGTTCGTCCGCGACATCGACCAGGACCTTGACCGCGACTCGGGCGACGGCCCGCTCGATTACAAGGACCTTCAAAAACTCCGCGATGCCGCCGACCTCGGTGACCTCCGACGCCGCGAGACAGCTCTCGAATCCATCCTCGATGTCGACCGTTTCATCACCGAATCGGCCATGCAGGCCTTGCTCGTGGATTGGGATGGATACGGCAACAACCGAAACAACTACCGCATCTACTTCGAACCGCGCACCGGCAAGGCCATCTTCCAACCGCACGGCATGGACCAATTGCTCGGCAATATCGGGAAGGACCTGGAGATCCCCGGCGGCGGCCTGTTGTCCCGGCAATTGTTCGATGTGCCGACCTACCGCGACCGCTTCTACTCGGAGATCGATCGCCTGCTCCGAGACGTGTTCACAACAGAGACCCTCGACGCCCATTTCAAACGCGTGGGCGCTCGCCTCATGCCCATGATCCAGTCGCTGCCGCAGGATCAGCGAGAATGGCGCAGCGAAGCCATCCACTCCTTTCAAGACCGCGCCTTCCGCCGTATCGAAATTGCCAAGTCGCGCCTCGAATCACAGCCCAAGCCCATCCGTTTTGAAGTCGGTGGCGTCACGGCCCTCGCGCGATGGCAACCCCGGTATCAGCGCGGCCAAGTTAAGATGGAGCCCACCAAACTTGGAGACCTCGACACCCTCTACATCCAGGCTCAAGCACCCGACTCCGTCGCCTCGTTCCGAGCCATGATCCGGCTACCCATCGGCAAGTACGAGGTGCGCGGCCGCATTCGCACCCGAGGCGTTCAGGCAGCTCCAGATCAACGTTACCCAGGCGGTGCATCCTTTCGACTCAGTGGCGGCGAGCACGTCCGACTTTTCACCGGCGACAGCGAGTGGACCGAATTCGTTCATCCCTTTTTAATCCATGACCCGCGCGATATCGAATTGGTGGCCGAGATTCGCGCCCATGCCGGAGAAGTCTGGTTCGACCTGAAGTCGATGCACCTCAAGATGGTGCCCTAAAACAGATGGACCGAGCTGTGGGCCCATAGCCCGTCACTCGATTCTCCGTTCGCTATTCTCCATTCTACGTTCCCCAACTTGCCCAGAAGCCCCCGTGCGGACCACCCTCGCGGTCAATGCCGCTCCGCGTCCTTATCGTTCCCGACAAGTTTAAAGGCACCCTCACCGCCGCAGCCGCAGCCCAGGCTATCGCCGAGGGATGGAGACGCCTTCGACCCGACGACACGCTCACCCTGCTGCCCATCAGCGACGGCGGTGACGGATTCGGATCGGTCTTGGCCGAGCGCCTGGGTGCTGAGCGCAAAACCGTGGAAACCGTCGATGCGGCCCATCGCCCCATCCAAGCGCATTGGTGGTACGATCCGCATTCCGGTCGCGCCCTGATCGAGTCGGCGGCCATCGTCGGCCTTGCTCAACTCCCGCCGGGCCGCTTTCACCCCTTTGAACTCGACACCACCGGCCTCGGTGCCGTGCTGAAGTCTGCCCAGCACGCCGGGGCCCGCGAGGTGCTCATGGGTATCGGCGGCAGCGCCACCAACGACGCCGGCTTCGGCATGGCTCGGGCCCTCGGATGGGAATTCTTCGACGAGGCTGGCCAACCCATCGAGCGCTGGACTCACCTCGATCAACTGCATCGCTGGGCACCGCCCCAATCGCCCTACCCGCTGCCCATCACCGTGGCTGTCGATGTCGACAACCCGTTGTTGGGTGTCCGGGGTTGCAGCCGTGTTTATGGGCCCCAAAAGGGTCTTCGCCCCCAAGACCTCCCGATCGCCGACGCCGCTCTGGGTCGACTGGCCGAGTTCTCGACCAACACCCACGGGACCCGCTTCGACCAATTACCCGGGGCCGGTGCGGCTGGCGGGTTGGGCTTCGGACTGCGCCTATTTCTCGGAGCCACCCTAGAATCGGGATTCGAAATCGTGGCCCGGCACACGGACCTCATCGCCGAGATCGACACGGCTGACCTCATCGTGACCGGCGAAGGATGCATCGATTCCCAGACCTTCATGGGCAAAGGCACCGGCCAAATTGCCCTGCTCTGCCGCCAACGATCAAAGCCCTGCTGGGGCCTAGCGGGTGTCTTAGAAGCACCGAGCGCCGCGGAGCAATCGGCCACGCTCTTCCAACGGCTTGGAGCCATCGTCCCCACGCTGGCACCCGCCACCGAAGCCAAGGCAGAGGCCGCCCATTGGCTCAAAATTCTGGCAGAGAAAATCGCAGCGGAGCCCCTCTGAAGCCCAACGATGGGTTCCGATACCCCTCCCCTAAGGCCCACCACCCTGAGGCTGAACGAATCGCCCGTTATCTGGACTAATCAGGCCCCAGTATTTTGCGGTTTAAAAAACCAACTGAACCGCGGGAACCGCTGAGATCCACAACCTCGGCCTCTACCGCGAAATCATTTTTTGGATCCGCGACCCACGTGGGGCTTGAAATGCTCCGTGGAATCAGGAATGTTTCTACCACTGGAACGCGGGCGTAGCTCAGCGGTAGAGTCCTAGTTTTCCAAACTAGTTGTCACGGGTTCGAATCCCGTCGCCCGCTCCATCCTACTACTCTAAAACCCCTGTTAACGCAGGGGTTTTATGTTTTCTCGGTTTTTGCGCCCCCTAGCTGGTGACTGTTTAGCGACAGAAAACCAGGCCTGCACCACAAAATCCCCCCGGCAATCAGGAAGTTCCCGAAGCCTGTCCGAAGTGGGAATAGAACAGTCCGAATGGGAGGATGCTCTGGGTGCCGCTGCGTTTCGTTTGAATCCGAAACAATCAAGAACTTGTAAAACGCATAATTCTGGCGCTATAGATCAAGCATGGCTTTAACTGCAAGACACAGCACGCTCCGCCGATTGCAGACCGAGATCCCTCGGGGTGGTCCCATCGAGTCCGCTCACTTGGCGGCATTGGGCATCTCGCCAGCCTTGGCGCATCACTATCTAAAGTCGGGTTGGCTGTGCCGGCTGGAGCGTGGTGTCTTCCAGTTCCCAAAGGATGAGCTCCGACTGGAGGGCTGCTTGAAGCACCTCGAACACCAGATCGATGGGTTCCATGTCGGCGGCAAAACTGCGCTCGCGTGGCGAGGTTTCAGGCACAACGTCGCAGCCCAGGAACCGCTGCGGCTTTGGGGCCGACAGAGCGCGCGTCTTCCGGAGTGGTTCACCGAACGTTTTCCGGCCCGATACACCACCCGCACGCCGTTCGACTCGAACTTGCCTGCCGCGGCTGGTTTGGAACCCTTACCCGATCAACCGGATGGTGTGCGGGTCTCGGTCCCTGAGCGGGCACTGTTGGAACTGCTGAATGAAGTGGGCGTCAACCAGGGTGTTGAAGAGGCTCGAAACATCATGGAAGGCCTTCGATCGCTGCGCCCAGAGGTGCTCGCTCTGCACTTGGAGCACTGCCATCGAGTCAAAGCCGCCCGGCTCTGTGTGCGGTGGTCCGAAGAGTTGAGCCTTCCTTGGGCCGAGACTGCCCGACGAGCGGCAACCAAACACCTGACCGGTGGCCGATGGTCGGCACGGCTTAAAAGTGGCACCCGACTCAGTCTCCCCTGATGAACTCTGCCTGTATCGAAGTCGTTCGTCTGCTGCTCGAGGCGATTCCGGTTGTTTTCCAAGAAACGCAATTCGCGATGAAGGGGGGCACCGCGCTGAACTTGTTCATCCAGGATCTGCCGCGATTGTCTGTGGATATCGACGTGGTCTTCATCGATCACACGGCCTCACGGACGGAAGCTTTGCGGCAGATCGGGGCATCACTGGAAGCGGCCCGCAACGAGTTAAACCGACGGGGACTCCAAGCCGAGTCGTCGCTTGGAGCCCATGTGGACGAATCCAAATTATTCCTTCGCCGAGGAAGTCACTTGGTCAAGGTGGAGGTGAACCATGTGTTTCGCGGCACGATGCTTCCGCTTCAAGTCAGGTCCCTCACGCCCGAAAGCCGCCGGCTATTCACCACCGAAGTTCATGTCCCGGTGCTGGCCACAGCTGAGCTGTACGGCAGCAAATTGGTCGCAGCTCTGCACCGTCAACACCCCCGCGATCTGTTTGATGTCCATTGCCTTTTCGAGACCGGCGGCATCACTGACGAGATGGTCGAATGTTTCGTTGGCTACCTCGCCGGACATCACCGCCCACTGCATGAGGTTCTGGCGTCCCGCGATCACGACCTCACGAGCGCCTATGAGAACGAATTCAACGGCATGGCCAGGATGCCGGTCGCTCTCGAGGCATTGATTGAATCACGAGATCGCCTCCGGCGAGAATTGGATGCACGGCTGACGGCCAATCACCGCGCTTTCTTGCTCGGATTGGTTGCAGGTGAACCCAACTGGGAATTGATGCGGTGCGGTCACTTGGGGGAGTTGCCCGCCATTCGATGGAAGCTCCAGAACTTGGCGAAACTGCGCCGTACCTCACCGCAGAAATACGCCCTTCAATCGGCAGAGCTCCGCGCTCGATTCGGAGCCTGACACCGCCGGGAATCTTTACCCGGATCGACGCACTCCGGATGTTCCAACCTTGGTTTAGACCACCAAGGTCGGCCCTCAGAATCCTGTCACCGGGTGCCGTCCGGCAAGGAGGCTCCGAACCGGACGATCAGACCCGGAAAAATTGATGGCAATTGATGACAGAATTTTTGCGTTTTTCTGCAAAACGATGCTCTTTTTCGTGTTCGGACACAGGAGCTCGAACACGCATTTAGACCAATGAATACAGGCTTTTTACCGCGCTTTCTCGCAGAGTCACGAAACCGAAAGCGTGGTTTCGAATCCCGTCGCCCGCTCCATCCTACTGCTCTAAAACCCCTGTTAACGCAGGGGTTTTATGTTTTCTCGGTTTAGCGCCCCCCTGGCTGGTGACTGTTTAGCGACAGAAAACCAGGCCTGCACCAGAAAATCCCCCCGGCAATCAGGAAGTTCCCGAAGCCTGTCCGAAGTGGGAATAGAACAGGCCACATCTACCGGACACCAACCACGGTCCGAGGCTCTGCTCACCACTGCCCCGGTGCATACCGAGCAGTTGCCACCACCCGTTGCCCAGGCAATCTATATGCCCATTGAATTGGGTCCACGAGCACCGACGCAGCGATCTACGCCGACGCCTGACATCGAGTTACCGCCTTCCAGGTCTCCTTCACGGACGCGATGTCCGAATAGGAGGCTGCCTGCTGGAAACTCCTTAGGGGATTTCGGTGCAGGCAACGATTTCTGACAAAGACCAGAGCGTTGAGGTGGCTTTGATTTCTACTTTGACTTGAGTCCGGCGGTGTTTACCGAAAACACACGATATCGGTGCCGTTTGCCCACCTCGGCTGTGGTGTCGATAAAATGCAGCGTTGCTAGCGGTTGGGGTGGCGTGTCGCTGAATTGCAAGCTCTGGAAGACCGGACGGCCATAGGGGTTCCGACCCTGCGTCGGAAAATTGGCGAGGAACCGCCCGTCACGTTCGATCACAAATCGTGCAAGACCACTCTCGACGTCCGCTTCGGCTTCCCACGTCAGTTCGTTGCCGATGGTCTGAAGCTTCTTGGGCGCGGGGGGTGGCGTTGGGTCGGTCACCGCAGTGTTCTTGGAATACTGAACCCAGGCGCGAGCGATGGCCTGGTCCGGCAGCCAAACAGACCGCTCCTGGACTCCGGTGAATCGTGCTGCTGGCACTGGGATCGCGTCCGGGCCCAACGGACCCAACGGAGCCAACCAAGCGACCGAAGCCCGCATGGGTCTGAGTGGGGCGCCAGCTCGGGCGGGTAATCGAGCCGTAAGGCAGGCATCGAGCCACGGAATGGCCAAGTAGCGCTGATTGCCGCATTCATGGCTAGTCAACGGATCCACAGCCACGCCGATGAGCGCTCCCTGGCTCCGCATCCCAACGAAAAATCGCTCCACTCCCGGCCAAACGCCGGCGAAACGGTCGGTTGGGTCCGTAACTCCTTCTTTCGTGCCGAGATTGCACATCAACGGCACCTGAACGGCGGCCTTAGAAATTATGTAGGACTCGGGCTGCCCCTCAGCCCTCGTGAGCGGAGGCACCCCGGAGCGCAACCACGCCGCAACAACCCGATCTGGATGCAGCAGCGCCATGCCACCGGCCCAATGCCCTCCCCCGCTATGGCCCCAGAGCGCCCACGGCACCGACGCCAGTTCCGGATGCCCGCACTGACGGGCCAACTCGCTCAGCGCCTTCTGAAAGGCGGCATCCGAACCCCGGCGGGGATCACACCAGAGCTGGCAATCCGCCTTGTCCGGCTGTTCATAAGCCGGTGACAGCAGCGCACAACGGTGCTTCCGGGCGAGCGCCTGCCAATGCAAGTCATAGGCACCGGTAAGCCCCGACTTGCAGGATCCCTCGCCACATCCGTGCTGATGGACGATGACACCGCGCAACGAACGCACCTCGGGCGGGACCCAGAGAGTGAAGTTGGCTGCATAGGCCAATCCATGAGGCGCGTCCGCGGCCTCGTGGCGCACCCGGTAGTACGGGCGATCCGCCGGTGGGAAGACGTCGTAGGGCGGCTTTTGGGCTAAAACTGCACCAACGAAACTGAAAAGCAGGACAACAAAGCGGTGCATGGGGTGTGCATAGGCTGTCCGTGCCTTCGTGCAGTTGCAAGGAATGCAGCGACTTGCCCGTGGACCGCGGAGTCCGGGAAATGACGGGCATCACCACCCCAATTTCAAATCCGGCGACTTCGCCATAATTCAAAGGCCGACCAGTTTGAACAAAGCTGAGCGAAGCCTCCATCGCGACTTTGCTTTCAGAAGTTCGGCGTGAAGTTGAGAGTGAGAACTTGACCCTGGGATGGAGCGCATGGTCTTCTTTGCCTCCAGCGGAGAGGTGGCCGAGTGGCTGAAGGCGCTGGTTTGCTAAACCGGTTTACGGTCAAAAGCCGTAACGGGGGTTCGAATCCCCCCCTCTCCGCCAGCTTTTATTGGGGTTTTCAACAATCGGTTGATTTTTCCACCAAATTTCCCACGCAAGTCCCCTAAAAGTTCCAGTACGGCTTAGCGCAGAGAGCCCGGAACAGAACCCGAAAGAACGGGACTGGAATCCGATGGAAAATTCACCGGCCTCGATTTTCGAGCCCTTCATTGGCCTCAGCGACTCTTTCCAAAACGGTTGGTGACCAGCCTGAGCCCGTTTTCCCGATCAAGCCTACGGCGGGAAAATCTCCACGGAGGTCAAGATCTCGGGAATGACCCAAGTCTTCCGTTCGAACCCTCAGCCGACCGAAAACCGTCCAGAATCGTAGCCCGCCCGTTCCTACACCGACCGCTTCAAGGTCACCATCGATCACGCCGGCGTGAAC
>Ga0255126_1000349_pt1 | contig 20464 bp, 22 predicted proteins | sample Law_Miss_RepA_8d_FD_188556 | JGI IMG/M metagenome (GOLD analysis project Ga0255126, IMG submission 188556) | Freshwater microbial communities from St. Lawrence River, New York, United States - Law_Miss_RepA_8d | ecosystem: Environmental > Aquatic > Freshwater > River | place: USA: New York... | reverse complement strand
TTTTAATCGTAAGGAGGTAAGGTCTTTCTCCATATTCCATTTTTTCGAGGAACACCGAGCCAACTTGTACACCGAGTAAGGTTGCTCGGTTTTTGCCTTGCAGGATGCGAAACGATGATTCGTTATTTTTTGGCAATTTGCCAAGGAGTATAAGGGATGAGATTGTTTTTTACACGAGTTGCACTTGCACTCATGATTGCGGCAACGGCTTACGCCCCGAGCTTTGCCGGTGTTGTCACGTTCGGCTCTGGTGCTAACCAGTTCAGCATGGAGTTTGTCACCATCGGCAATCCGGGTAATGCAGCCGATACCACCGGTGCACCGAATCCCGCCGGTGCGGTGGCTTACGAGTATGGAATCGGTAAGTTCGAGGTCAGCGAGGATATGATCGAGAAGTACAACGCGAACTTTGGCACAGCCAACAGCTTAGTGATCACCCATGACAACCGTGGCACAGCGAAGCCCGCGACGAGTGTTACTTGGAACGAAGCAGCGCGGTTCGTGAACTGGCTCAATACGAGCACCGGGCACCAAGCGGCCTATAAATTTACCACCAGCGGCGTCAACGACAACATCGAACTGTGGACGTCTGGAGAGGCCGGTTACGATGCATCGAACCTTTACCGCAACAGTTTGGCGAAGTACTTTTTGCCCAGCTACAACGAGTGGTACAAGGCAGCGTTTTACGATGCCACTAACAGCATCTATTACGATTACGCCATTGGTAGCGATACGGCTCCAACGGCTGTTGCAAGCGGCACAGGCGCCGGCACGGCCGTTTACCTTCAGCCGAACAGCCAAGGACCAGCGGATGCCGACCAAGCCGGGGGCTTAAGTCCCTACGGCGTGATGGGCCTTGGTGGCAATGTTAGCGAATGGGAAGAGAGCTCTTTCGACCGAAATAATGATAGCGGTTCTTCTGATCGGGGGCGACGCGGCGGCAACTGGGCCGTCGCCAGTGTCGGCCTAAGGTCGGCGTCTCGAAGTACCGCCAACCCTATCAGCGAGACCAACCTCGCAGGTTTTCGTGTCGCGATGGTTACTTCATCCGCCCCGGTACCTGAGCCGACTTCGATGGCGATCTTCGGACTCGGTGCACTTGCTATGGCTTATCGCACACGACGCAAGAGCAAGGCGTAGTTGATTGCTCGTTTTGAATCCTTCAATTCTCCTACAGCGGGTAGCAAGTTTGCTGCCCGTTGTCGTCTCAACGCAGCGATCACGATGATCTGATCGTCTTCTATCACAAAATGAATGAAGTAGGAGAATCATTTGATTACGCAGGGGCGGAGACCATTGCCTGCTATCGAGAACAGCGATGGGTTTTCCAAGATACGATAAATCGCTGTTACATATTCAGCCAGGAATTGATCACCCAAGCCGATTTGCTTCTTGTCATGCCAGAGAGATGCTTCCACTAGGTTGTCTTCGACCTGCGGGAGTACAACAAGTCTCCACATTACGGGCGAGAGAACGGTTGATGATCCTCGAGGTCGATCCGAACGATGGGGCCTTACCGCTAGTAAACTGCGACTATTAAAGCGAAAGCAAAATAAAAAATAGGGTAAGCAAACACGTCGCTGAGAACTCTCCCGACTAAACCAATGCACATGTAGTCCGTCGATGCAAGTCGTTGAAACGGAATCAACCTATCACTTCGGCGGTTCCTGTCCTCTCCGGTCAAAAACCCTGGTTGCCCGAGGGTTTTTCGCATTTCGGCGAAGTTCCTTTGTCCGTCTGTAGCGCCCATTCAACTCGGTGCATGGCGGAATGCGGCGTTTTACTTCGCGTCGCGCACCGAAAATCGAGTCGTTTTTCGAGTTGCGCGAGTCGTTAAAACACTGGGGGTTTGCATGTCACAGTCTGGTACCGATCCACGCCGGAAGTGGCGGTAGGATTCGAACTATCTGTGGATCCCCTGCAAGCCTGGGATGGTGACTACCACTGTACGCATTGATTGATCAGCTCGCAAGTTCGGATATCATTCAACTTCGGATCGAGCCTAGCTTGCATGATAGGCTGCATTGGTGTGGTCTACAGAGATAAGACTGATCCGTTTAAAATCAAGGTATGTCGCAAAATATTGGACCTCTTTACGAATGCCAACCCATATCGACACCGCTTCGGAGATTGACTCATTGATCGAATTGTGGCGGAAGAAGCTTCTCAAACTCGATGCTGTGTCGGCGCATTTCAAGCCCGCTCCGGATCGTTGGTCGATCTCAGAAGTTGTCGGCCATCTCGTGGATTCTGCTTGTAACAATCACCAGCGATTTGTCCGGGCACAATACTGCTCTGACTTCGTGTTCCCGAAATACGAACAGAATGAATGGGTTGCCGCTGCCCATTATCAAGAAGGCGACTGGGAATCATTGGTAGAACTTTGGTATCATTACAATCTGCAGGTTGCAAGGCTCATTCGCAATATGCGCACTTCCAGCTTGACGACCCCGTGTACGATCACACCGTACGAAACATGTACGCTTGGATTCCTCGTGACTGACTACCTAGATCACATGAAACACCACGTAAATATATTGGCCGATCGAATCGTAAAGACCAAAGCGACATAACAAAATGTTGGACCGTAGCGGCGGTTCAACCGGCTCCTGATGGAAGCATTTTTGGCCGCCGCTCGGTCAATATTGTTTTTTGTGCGATCCATGATGCACACGGCATGGCAACGGCTCACGAATTTCCAGCTTACCAGCTGATCGACCAAGAGCGCCTAGAAGCTATCAAAACCGAGTACTCTAGGCCTGACTACTCCGTGGAGCAGCGAGTCCGCGCGGTTGGTGGTCTTCACATCTATTTGCCGATTCTCACCTGGATACTCGCGACGTTGTTTGGCGTGATCGGTATACTCGTGTGGATGTCTGATTGGCCATCTGTCGGTAATCGAGTAGCCTCTGGAGACCGTGACGACCAAGAGGGCGAATCAACGATTGTACCCAAGCGGCGATAAGGTGCACTGACAAATCGATAATCCATCCCGCCGCAGGGCGAATCGAAAAGTTATCCGACTGATCGACAACGCGACGTAGGGAGGGGTCAACGTGTGAATCATTTCATTTCGTACGCTCCACCAATTGAACGCCATCAACAAAATATTTCAATACATTCAACAAACTGACTCCCATCTTTTCGCCACGCACACCTCACTTTCAGCAATGACCTCAACCCATATCCGACGGATTCTATGGTTCTCAGCTTGGCTTGTTTGGCTACCCGCGACTGGCTACGGGATTTATACAGGCAACCTGTTACTTGCATTTTTAATCGGCATGCCCTCGTTTCTCACCTCGCTCTACTTCAGTCTTCACGTTCGACAATGCCCAAGTTGCGGATATACTGTTCGCACGGTCAGCATGGCACTAAGGCACTGCTTGAAATGCGGTACCGCATACAACACAACCAAGACGGTCGGATAACATTCCGATAGACCGAAACGGCGGGTCGGCCGTTTCATGATGGTAGTTTTAATTGCCGCCTCTGGGGGATCGCCATCTTTAGGTTCCTTTAAACACCAATCGATCTATTGCCTCCATGTGCTACACCCCACCGTATGGAGTGCGGTTTTACCGGGACAACAAAATGCTATTCGAAACTACTGTGTGTTGGGAATGCCACAACTTTTATCTTCCCGAGATTGATCCCGAGACGGGTGAAATGAAGTTACTACTTTATGGATTCAAAAATGATTCTCGTGCAAAGAAATTGCTTTCCATTTTTCAGAAGCAATTGCCAATTCCTAAATGCAAAAAGTAGTTTGGCAGTATAGTTCAAAGGCGTAACAATGGCATGCACGAGAAGCACTCGGTCGTCCGCTTTTGACTTGCGTAGAGTTCCTAATCTGCTACCGCAAGCGACGCCAATCGTTGCGAAGAGCTCTCGTCGCAAGATCAAGTTGCTGTTCTGCAGTGCAGCTAGTGAGTTGACAACGACTGCTGTTTGTGCCTCGCTGTTTGCGAAATCCGCTAGCACTCCAATCAAGACATCGACGAATCCTTTCGTTAGAATTTACTGCCAGAATTCATTAAGCTCGTCATGATGTCGGAAGAGAACCTAACGACGCAAAATAGTGACTGTTCTGGAAACTCAAAGCACCAATGACTCAATCGTCTCGAGATGTAGATTTTCTTGAAGTGTGGCTTCTAGAGGCATGTCTGGGGACATGGAAGTGTGTCCCTTTGCATTTTCTAGACAACTGTTTTGAGCTTAATCTTTGTGGACACAATAGGAGCTCCCAACAGGTTGCCTCTAGCCTTATGTCGCTCAGTCGAAAGGGGTGGATTGTAGTGAGTGGCGTAGATCTAGAGAGTTTTGATGCGTTGGTTGCCGCAATTGAATCAGATCCAGTTCCTCCATTCGCGACATATTCGCTTACGCTCGATGGGCTGAAGGAATGGGAGCAAAGAGCAAAACCAGATTGGAACCGTTACGTTGATCTCGTTACCAATGATGAGACGTCGATTCGAGCAATTGCTGGAAGCGTCTTTATGGGTGTTGTCTCTATGGAAGAGCACGCAGTCACTGAGAGGCTCTCTATTGACTGGGAATCCCTAAGCATTACGGAGATAGCAGACTGGCAGCCGTTTTTGCATAAGAGACTCGATTTCGGTTTCGACTTGCGTGCGAGCCTTTCTGAAAGGAAGCCGGCCTGTGGCCGAGAGGAATACCGTCCCCCTGTTTCAGAGATTTGGTTCCGGACCGGGGTTACTCGACGCGAATAATCAGAAATTAGACAGAAATTGGGTAAGTCTGACCGTTTCCGGGCACCCGCGACATAGCAACACTCGTTCTGTCGCACGATTCAGAATTGCTAGCCCGAAATAGCCTATCGCTCCATCCGTTGATTGCTCCGCTAGCAAGTGCCTGATATCTTTGAACTTCGGATCGAGGCTCGCTTGCTTGATAGGCTACGTTGATGCGGTCTACAGGGTTTAGGCGGATCCACATAAAAACAAGTTCATCGGACCTAGGCTGACTGGATGAGAGTCTGCGTTCGGTAATTTGACGGAGATCGACGGATTTGACATTCTAATCACGCTCAAGTTGCTACTTCCCAACGGATGTTAGCGTTGGCATGCGTCATGAGCGTAGTGAGGTTTGGGTTCGCTCTGGGTTTTCGTCAAACGCGATTGCCGTTGTCGCGTAAGCCTATAAACTTTCCAACGAAGCGATCATGGCATCGTGCCATGCCGCTGGTTTAAAATAGTTCGCCCTGATAGATGTTGGAGCACTAAATTGTCATCGCCCGACGACCTCGTTGCACAAGACGTCGCGAAATACGGTTGGTCGTGTATCACCATTCATGACGCCGAAAAGCCGTTTGCTTACACGGCGGGTCTGATGCACACTTACCAACATCCCGAATTGATCGTTTTCGGGCGTCTGACTGACGATTCGGGAATTCTTGACTCGCTGGTTATGGCAATCCGCGATGGAAGCCGCATTGATGAGCCGCGTGAATACGATTTGCTCGAAGGATTTCCGATTGCAACACGGCGTGTGCATGCAACCCAACATGAACTGTACTTCGGATTCGCGATGGGCTTCTTGACAAACATCGGGAGAATGGGCGAGTTGGAAGCTGTTCAGATTTTCGTTCCGGATAGACACGGCGTATACCCGTTTCAACCGAACTGTTCGTTGCCCGTTTATGAATCACAACCAAGACTAGATATCGGCCTGACGAAATCAGAACTTACTGGATGGCGCCGTCAGTGGTGATGATCGGCGAACAAAGAGTTGGACGCGGAGCCGCCGATCGCGTCGTTTCTAAAGTCAATGTTGATTGGCGGCGGCCCTGTCAACGCGGACGTTATTTGCCAAATCAATCATGTCAGCCGAACAGCAATTCTGGAAGTGGTTCAAGGCACACGAAGACGAACTCTTCCACTTTGAACGTGACCAAGAACCGACATTTGATCGGCTCGCTGATGCCCTAGGCGAAGTTGACGACGACCTGACATTTGAATTCGGCCCCAAACGGGACGGTCGCCGGGAATTCGTGATTAGTGCAGCAGGGCTTAAGCGGGCGTTTCCTTCGGTTGCAAGGTTGTACGACGCCCGCCCGCAACTCGACCGGTTCTACGTCACTGCATTTCGTCCGCGCCGGCGTGTTGCCAACGACATCGAATACGAAGATCTGAGAATCACCGCGAGTGAAGTGTACTATCGACTGTGCAAGGACGACGATCCACAGAAGATTGGCATCCTTTTGTTTCTGCCCGGATGCGTCGAGGACCGCCGAGATGCATTTGCTCAGGTAGGATACTTGTTCCTCGACGAAGCACTCGGTGAGTACGATGTGGAAACAAACGTGGGCTTCATCGAAATCATGGGCCACGATTCCAAATACTTTCATGGTGCCTTTCCGATTCAGCAACTCGCCACCGATTTTGATACGTTGCTGCAATCCAAGAAGGGCAAATAACGAGACCATTGCACACGGAACCGCGGGTCGTGCGGTTCCTGGAATCAATGTCGTTCGCCACGACTCCGTGAACGGTGTCGTAAGCCCAAAGACATTAAATGAACACGATTGAGGCCGTTTAGGATGCCCGTTGCCGGGCACCCTCCCCACACTACCGAGTGATCACCCCTCCACCATCACCTTCTTCGCCCCTGCAGCCCGGGCAAAATCATCCTCGGTCACCTAGGAATGGAGAATGGAGAATTATTAAGAACACGCCGACCCGCATGGATTTCAATTCTCAATTCTCAATTCTCAATTCTCAATTCTCAATTCTCAATTCTCAATTCTCAATTCTCAATTCTCAATTCAATTAGTAGGTTAGCATTCTTCCAGCCCATTACCGCGATGGCAGCAGCGCGATACTGGACAACTCCGAATGCCGCGGCCTTCGTGGCGGTCGACCTTTGGCTTCGGGATACTCATCCGGTTCATTTCCCAGTCGATGTCGTCCCATCGTAGCGACTCAGCCCCACGATCACTTGCCAAACCGGGTTGACCTTGTTGGTTCAAGCGCCCGCTCACCAAGGTACGACGGACCTCTGCTTCTGAGGACTAGAAATCCTCGACTCATGCGATTAGCTCTGGTAAGATGAGCTTGGAGGGTTAACCCATGTCGGTTGAAACGTTGATTTGCAGTTTTACTCAGGACGAAAAGCGTTACGCATGGGAATTGCTTTGGGCCTCACTTCGGGGTGATGCCCAAGGATATACACCACCTGGATGGCACGCAGATGTATTGGCCGAGCGCATACAGAATCCCTCTTCCGAACCTTCGAAACCGCTAAGCGAAGCGATGGAAGACATCAGGCGGAGGGTACATGAACGTCGCTCTTCGTCCTGAAGCTTCGTCAGACCTTGTTTCGGCAGCGGCGTACTTCAATGATGTCAATGATGGTTGGGGCGATCATTTCCTCGACACGATTGAGGTCGACCTTGTTGATCTTCGAGATGAAGCTGGAATCCATGCAATTCACTATGGACTACCCTGCAAGCTCGCCAAAGTGTTCCCGTTTGCAATCTACTACCGTGTCGAGACTGAGACAGCGATCGTTTAAGCGATCTTAAGTTGCCGAATGTCCCCGGATGCACACAGATCAATACTTAAGCAACGTGTGTAGTCCTTTAGGGGCTGACCGGCTCGTCATGCGATCAGTGACGAAAGGAATAGACGAGGGGTACCATTTTTGTACCTCTCGAACTCATCAAAAACATTGGAGAAACTCCAAATAGTTCGGTTCCTGTCCTCTCCGCTCAAAAACCCTGGTTTTCCCAGGGTTTTTCGCATATTCGGCCAATTGCTTTGGCTTTCCTGCCTATCCATGCATGTCCATGCCTGCAGGTGCTGCGTCGTCTTGTGCGCTGCCTTGGACCCTGGTGAGTCGTCGAGTGAGTCGCCAGAGTCGTCCCCGAACCCTCGTTTTTCCAGGGAAAACATGTGGTTTTGTAGTGGAGGTGCAGGATTCGAACTAGGGACGTGATGTTTTGAAGTGCGGCCACGGTGAGACGAGGATCCCAAGAAAGCCAATCACACGCTCGTAGGCTCTTCGGAAGTCAATGTCCTGACCCGATTGGCGTTGGTTGCCATCTGCCTATCCCCGCATTTGTTCGGTCGAGAAACGATTCGTGGGTGGAACGCATTTGCGTGTCCGTTTTGCAACTGCCTGTTTGAGGAAAAATTCCCGTTGAAAAACTTGACTTGCAGATTTCAGATCCTTACATTCAACGGCTCTAGGGATGTCAATGCCCATCTTGACGCTTACCTTTCAAATACTTGGAGCTTCGTCATGCGTGATCGAATTCGGCTGATAACAAGTGGTTTGGGAATGTTACTGTTCGCTCTTGGTGGTTTTTGGGCCGTTGCCGGAGAAAGCCTGTTTGCGCCATCTCGCAATGTACGACTGCTTGAACGAAGTGAGACCGAATGGATTGAAGGCGGATATCCATGGTGGATTTGTGTTGATCGCGCCCCATGCCAAGACCCAAATCCTTGTCCCACTACGTCTACCTGCGATAGTTCGAACAACAATCCAAATTGCGGTATTCAATACTACCCAGGATACAACAACTGTTCGTCTACGTTCGCAAGCACCGGCTGTGGGAATATTTTGAATGGTACGTGCGTTTTGTTGGCAGGTGGAGGTTGGGAATGGACTCCGATTCCGACAACAGGCACACCAGCATGCGGTGGTTCTATTTGCAACGCGTACTGAATCAGTCTTGCCGTTCTGATTGGAGCCAGATTCCGATTGGCCCGCCGACCTTGATTTGACAGAAGGCATCCTCCCCAATCACAAGAGAAACGCTATGAAGTTGCGATTTGCGATTTTGTTCATCGGGCTTCTGATGTGCTTTTCCACGAATGCCTTATTGATCGGACAAGACAGAGGCCAGCATCCGTTTGACCTATTGGCTTTTGACTACTTGTCCAAATGTGAGAGCAAGTCCATCAATTGTTCCGTTCAGCTGAATTTGGAGGGAAACGCTGTTTTCACACCGGAAGCAAAAGGGGACTCGAATTTGGGTAAGTGGCAATTCAACCCCGAACAGGGGCTTCGGTTCGACTTGCCCTTTCTGAGTGGGACGCATTCTCAGTCGACATTTGGGCATGGTTCACATATTGCTGAACTCTGGATACCCGCGGATGAAAAAGCCAAAGGACACGGACAGATAGCGCAGCAAGGGAACTTGTTTACCTCTCGATATTGGCCGATGTGGATCGATTGGTATCAAAACACTAATGTTGTGCTAAATCCGCAGGAAATTACTATCAAATCATCTGCCAAAACCCTGGAAATTAAAATGCCAGGGAATCCTTCGATATTCGTTACCTTTCTGGAGTCGCCGAATGGACTACAGATTACGAAACTGAACTCGTCCGTGAAGAACCCCAATTTCTCCATCAACTTTGAGCGTACATTCGAGAATATACTAGTGGACGGTATTTGGATTCCAAAGAGTTGTGTCGAACTGACTTCCGGATCCAATGGTGATGGAAAGCTCCAACTCTATTTCTCCGACATATCGTTGGATTCCAAAGGACGAATCGATTGGGATGTTGAATTTCCGCCCGGCACCAAAGTCAACGATCATGTCAATAAACAATACTACGAGGTAAGCAAGTCTAACGATCCGATTAGTTCTATAGAGTCAATGGCGAATCATGCAAGACGCACTGACATTTCCAAACCATCGCTTTTTGGAGTTTTCTCCAAACCGTCGAATTGGCAGTTTTCGATCGTTGCTTTGGTTTTCGCAACCACCTGCATTGTTGTGTTGGCAATTGCAATTAGAACAAGGATAAAGTCATGAACCGGGGTATGAGAATACTGCTTGCCTTCGCACTTTGTTCGCTCGTCAGTTTGTGCAAGTCCTATGGCGGCTATTCAATTCCGCCAATAGGTAAGCTGTCGACAAACCCGAGTTGCGGCGTTACTGCAACAGCGATTTTTGTTGCTGCGTCAGGCAAGTCTATCAATGTTCGAAACTACGTCACCGAGCACAATACTTCTAAGTCGTCGCATACAATTGATGAAATTGTAAAGATGGTGTCGGATCAATCTATCCGGGTTCGACCTATTAAAGCTGACGTGCAAAGTCTTTTTGGAGTCGTGCAAAAGCCTTTTATCGCACACCTGTCAACAAAAGGATTACCGGGGCACTTTGCGGTAGTTTTTCCGTCAGCAACAAATTGGACCGTTCTCGATCCTCGGCTCCATGCGCCAATTGTCGTTGAAAAACGCGATATTCGAGACGTCGCGTTTAGCGGGGCATGGATCATTCACAATTCTGACTATTCGAACTTTACTGGCAATCATTGGGCGACCTTAATCATCGTGAGCGTTTTGATTGTTGGTGCTTTATTGTTTTTGGGATCGCAAGCCTTAGCTCGGACTGGTACGTCGGGTTCAATGGACTCTGCAAGTTCCTTAATTTCGCCACTTGCGCTATTGCTCACGTGTTCATTTTTTGGCGGCTGTCAACAAAAAACTTCGGACTCAAACATTGAGTCCACTCACACACTTACGAGACCTCTCGCTGTTGATCGCAAAGAGTCGATGTTTGAGTCAGCCAAATTAGTCACCCTCGAAAGAGTTGATTTTCCGAAGGAGATTGCAGAAGGAGAACATTCCGAAGTCATTGCCCATCTTACTAACGTGAGTGCCAATAGTTTGTCGATGGAGAATTTTGTATCTGGATCACCTTGCTGCTCAACGTTTGTACTAAGATCTCTAAGTTCGAAGTCGGTCGAACCAGGAAGCACCTTCTCTGCTCACTATATCGCTTACGGTCGTGTGGATGGCATGGCGGAGACTCTGGAAATCCAAATTGCAGTTGGCGAAGATAAGCAAGTCATCGTCACTCCTTCGTCTATTCGCCTAATCCGTCCTGCATATCGAGTTCTTGGCCCCATTGATGTGGACTTTGGCGAAATCAACAGAGGTGACGACGCTGTAGTCTCTCAAAACATCATAGTGCGATCCACTACTGAATCGTTCTTGGGAAAGGATGCGATCTCGATATTGACCGGAATTGGCGAACTAACAGCGGATGTAGGTGAGCCCGAATTCATTGGAGTCCAGTTACAGAACCAGCAATGGAATTTTCCGGTTACCTTCCGACTCAATACCGAGCGATTTGAGCCAGGGCCGTTCGCATACGGTTGTTCGGGAGAGTTAAATAAACAGTCGTTTAAAATTCATGTACGTGGAAGAATACGTGCTGAATGGAGCCTTTCTGGTTCGCGAACACCAAGGATATTGGTCAAAGATGGTCACGTGGTTCCTTCCTTGTTGCGACTTACATCATCGCATACCGGATACACGATCAAGAGCGTCGAAATAGCCAATTCATCGATGATTACAGCGAACATCGTCGAAAGTAAGGTCTTGCAACTTTCCCCCCAATCCAACATTCCGGATTCAAAGGTTCCCCATGATGAAGCCGCGACAATCTCACTTATCGTTACCCCAGATACTGGGAGCGATCTGAAACTAGACTTTCAAGCGACGGTTTCAAGGAGATGAAAATCCGCATGGCTCAAAGACGGGCGTTTACTTTGACCGAATTACTAGTTGTCTTCGCAATTATCGGTGTTTTGCTGTCCGTGACCTTGCCAGCCGTTCAAGCCGCCCGCGAGGCAGCTCGTAGACTGTATTGCCAGTCAAACATTCGTCAAATTGGTACGGCATTGCAGAGTTTTCAGTCGGTAAGTCGTACGTTCCCAATTGGTGTATCTTCAAAAATCGGACGCGACGGTTTGGGAAGTTCATATAGTGTTTTCACACGGATTCTCGCCGAACTGGACGAAGTAACCGTCGCAAGATCAGTGGATTGGAGCGTTTCGCCCTTAGAAGAGAACAATCGAGAATTCTTTGAATCTGCGTCAATCGCTATCTTGAAGTGTCCATCTGATCCGAACGTGAACGGCAAAATTGTAATACAAGGAACCGACTCTCGCGCACCCCTTGGCCATTCCTATGTTGCGAGTGTTGGCGTCCTTGGTTCCATGCAGAATGAACAAAAGCTCGGTTTGTTGCTTGGGGATAAAACGAGATTGGGTGGCCCCTTTCGTGAAGATGTTGCTGTTCGTCCTGCCGAGATTGTTGACGGTCTTTTTTGCACAGCTTTTTTTTCTGAGAGACGAATCGGGACTTCTTCAAATTCTACTTATGTGCCAAACGGTAAGCCGTTTGTCGATGTAGCGAGATTGCCGACAACGGAGCTTCTTGTCGATATGGGAAACCCCAATAGACTTTCAGACCGATGTGCTACAATCCCTTTGAACTTCCCAACGTGGTCTCGCACGAATGCGCGCCAATGGTATTCCGCAGTTTATTCGTTTTACAATCACGTGCTCGGACCGAATGCGAATGTTGCGGACTGTGGTGATGCGACCAACGTACCTGTAGGAGTGTTTTCGGCCAGAAGCTACCATTCAAGTTGTGTCAACACTCTCTTTGGAGACGGTCATGTTGAACCAATCTCCGACTCAATTGACCTTGAGGTCTGGCGTTCGCTAGGTTCACGAGCTGGAGGCGAATCTTTTAGTTTCGAATATTAGAACGGATTCGAGCTGCGAGGAGAGAATTAAGTGCCACCCACGCATCAGAACGCTAACTATTTTTTCAACTGAATTGGTGGGGCGGAGTGCACATCACCATTGGGATCGCCCATTTGGGGGGCGGCACGCATCGCCCCTGCCTTCCTTCTTCGCCCCTGCCGCCCTAGAAAAATCATCCTCGGTCACCAGCAAGTAACTCTGCTGTGCGATCCTAGGTGAGTTGCCAAGCCAGGAACAAACCACATGTAGAGGGAACTCGCGTTGGAGCTCGGTTTGACGACTAGCCCGCATCGAATGAAACAATCGTGTCCAACCCGAGACGCCGGCGCGACGCAGTAAACGTGTCATTTCGGAGCGTAAGTTGGCATTCTTCCAACCCATCGCAGTGTTGGCTGCGGCTCGGTACTGGGGAGCCGCGACCACATAGTCGCTCTTGTCGCCGAAGATCTCGAAGGCTTCGTCGAGGATCGGACGCAGCTCCGGGAAGATCGGGCAACTCCGAATCCCACGACCTTCGTGGTGCTCGACCTTTGGCTCCGGGATGCTCATCCGGTTCAGCTCCCAATCGATGTCGTCCCAACGAAGCGATAGCGTTTCCGAGGGTGTGCGCAGCCCACCGTAGCGACTCAGGCCCAGGATCACTTGCCAGACGGGGTTGGCCTTCTTCATCAGCTTGTCGACCACTTCGCGAGGTACGAACTCGTTGACCTTCACCGAACTCTTCTGCGTTTTTACTTTGCAGAACGGGTTCTCGTCGATAATCTTCCAGTCGACCGCATCGTGCATGAATTGCCGCGCAAACTGGATCCGTTTGTGGATCGTGGTCGTGGCCATCCCTCGAGCTTTGAGCTTCTCGTGAAACTCTTTCGCATGGCCTGCGGTGATCTGGTTGATCCTGATCCCCTCGGGCATGAACTCTTTGAGGTTCGCAACCACCTGCTTCCAAACCGCAACCGTGGCTGGTTTGCGGCTTGCCCCATGGCGCTCGATGTAGTCGTCTAGGAACTCTTCCATGGACATGCACCTGCGATCGATTTGGAGCTTCCCAGATGGAATCAAATCGAGCCGTTCGAGCTTCTCGCGGATCGTTGGCGATTCCGAGAGCCAACGTGCATCGTCGCGATCGATCGCGTTCCCAAGGATTCTGGCAGCCAGCATGCTTTCGACGCGTCGCTGCACTCCTTCGGCATCTCGCTCGGAAACTTTGCCGATATAGAGCACCCTTCGTTTGCGATTCTCATCGAAGTACAGGATCCGCCTGTTGCCTGATTTGTCGGTCGAAATAGAAGCCATCGTTTAAATCTCCTGTCAGTTGGTCGCATGAAATATCCGTGACTTGCGTCACCCTCGGCGGCCATTGGCTAGAGTGTCGTTCCCGATCAGTTTTCGCTCCAGGAACGCTTGGATGTCTGAAACGCGGTAGCGAATCAAACGTCCGAACTTCACATGCTGGAGTTCCCCTTTGGTGCGAAACTCGAAGACCATGCGCCGTGAAATGCCGAGCATTCGGGCGGCCTGTTCTTCGTCGACTACCATGGGTTCGATCCCCTTGAAAACACTCATTTCTCACCATCCTTTGCGGTCATCATTCAATGATTTCGAAAGGGTGTGAGTCGCCAATGTCCGATGCACACAGGAGGCTCACTTACCCGGTAAAGTCCAGCGGCTCTTGGCAGCAATTCCCAAGCTTTTTCAGCTTTGCTGCCCAGGTTGTTAGTGGGCTCTCTGATCGAGCCCCAAAGATTCGAGGCAGTCGCGAATCGATGCCACATGCTTGTTGACGGTGTGCCAATTCATCTTCATGGTCTTGGCGATCTCGTTGATCGATTGGCCATCGGCGAGCGCATCGCTGATTTGCTGTTCGATCGGTGAGAGCAAAGTGCGAGCCTTTGCTAGATCGGCCAACATGCTGATGTGTGTGGCTTGGTCGACTCCGTACGAAGAGTCCACCACATGCCGAGGCATGTTTTCGCTGCCGGTGACGTGGTCGCTGTAACGGTTTCGGGTTCTTCGATACTGCCGAAGCTGTCGGTCGATCACTGCGGTGATGGCGGTTTGGCCAGAGGCACCGTTGGATTTCTCAGGGTTGAATTCGAAGTCCATGAGCACCAGCAAAATCTGCTGCTGCACGTCTTCGATGTCGTGTCTTTTGAATCCCATGCGTCTGGCACGGGAGGAAATCCATTTGGAGATGGTCTTTTCGGTCGGTTGTTTGCTAACTGTGATACACATGACGATTCCTCGATTGCTCGCGTGGTTGTTTCGATCGCGAGGCAATTGTTCGAGAAATACAGGGTCATGTATCTAGGGTCATACATGTAGTCTCAAAAGTCATATGGGACACATTACAGGGTCACGCCGGTCACATATGACCCCACGTGGGACACATTACAGGGTCACGCCAGTCACATATGACCCCACGTGGGAGCAAATTACAGGGTCATGACTACATATATGACCCCACTTCCCACACATTACAGGGTCAGCGCACTCACCTGACTTTTGATCGAAGCGCGCGAAGTAGAGGGTCGAGCGGCAAATAATTATATGGAGGCACAACGCTTCCACGTTTAACAACGCAGGAGTTTGCCATGCATCAGTCCCCATCCATGTCGTTTCTGATCCACGAGTCAGCCGACGAGTACCACGCGAAAGCGAAGCACTATCTATCGAGCCATCAGTTGGCCGACTTTCGAAAATGCCCTCAGCTCTACTATCGCAAGAAGTACCAACCACGCACCCAAGAAGAATCGCCGGCCTATTTGGTCGGACGCGCTGCCCATGTCCTGATCCTCGAAGGCCTCGAGCGATTCCGCGAAGACTTCGCTGTCGGCGGTCCCATCAATAAGAAAACAGGCCTGCCATTCGGGCCAGCTACCAAGGCGTGGGCTGAGTGGGCCGAGACTGTCGGCAAACCCGTTCTGTCCGACTCGCAGTTCGAAACAATTGAGCGCATGAATGAATCGGTCGCGATGCACGAGGCGGCCGTTGATTTGCTGCAATACGGAATCGCCGAAGCGGTCGTGCGTGCCGAGTACTGCGGATTCCCTTGCCAGATCCGTATCGATTGGTTGGATCCAGCCCCGAGCATCGTGGACCTGAAAACCTGCGACGACTTGACCTGGTTCGAAGCCGACTCGCGGCGCTACGGGTACGCCCATCAATTGGCCTTCTACCGAGCCGTGCTTAAGAAAGCCCTGGGGATCTATGTTCCCGTTCATCTGATCGCCGTGGAGAAGAAAGAACCTTATCGCTGCGGTGTTTGGCAACTCTCGAGCGAGGTTTTGAACCTCGCCCAAAAGGAAAACGAGCAGGCGATCGATCGCTTGCATGCTTGCACTGCGAACGACTCCTGGCCCACGGGCTACGAAGAGACTCGCGTCTTCGATTTTCTCTGATCCAGCGCAGTAGGCAGGTGGGATGGCGTGACGCTCCCGGCCACGAATGGCAAACGGAGAGAGCGTCAGGACTCCCTGTGCCCACCTGCTTACTGCCTTTGTTTTACCCAGTTTTTTGTTCGTTCTTGTAAGGAAAAAGCACATGAGTTTGTTACAGCAAGTGCAGCGTGGGAAAGCCCACCTGCCACCACGGATCTTGGTCTACGGTACCGAAGGAGTCGGCAAGAGTAGCCTCGCGGCCACCACCCCCAAACCAATCTTCATCCAAACCGAAGATGGCTTGGGAGAGATCGATTGCGATCGATTTCCACTGGCAAAATCACTCGAAGATGTCGTCGCGGCCCTGACGGAGTTAGAGACCCAACCGCACGATTACCAAACCGTGGCGATCGATTCGCTCGATTGGCTCGAGCGATTGATCTGGGATGCCATCTGCCGACGCGAATCGGCGACGACGATTGAGAAAGTCGGAGGTGGGTACGGCAAAGGTTACACCCTCGCTTTGGATTACTGGCGCAAGCTCATCGACAAGCTTGGCAACCTCCATCGCGATCGCGGAATGATGGTCTTTTTGATCGCCCATGCCAAGGTCGAGAAGTTCGAGGATCCCGAAGCGCCGGCCTACGACCGCTACTCACCTCGTCTGCACAAACATGCCAGCGCCATCATCACCGAATGGTGCGATGCGGTGCTCTTTGCCACTAAGCGATTCACGACCCGCACCGAAGAGAGTGGCTTTGGTCGCCAGCGAGCGATCGCAGCACCCGTGGGGGCTGCCGGTGGCGAACGCATCTTGAAAACCATCGGCGGTCCATCGTGCGTGGCCAAGAACCGGTACCGGCTCAAACCTGAAATTCCATTGGCTTGGGATGCGATTGTTGGCGGCATCCTCGGCTCACCCAACGAACTGTCCAACCCTGTTTCCGTTTCTGAAGGAGTATCGAACCTTGGCTAATCTCAACAACTTCAATGCGAATCAAGTCGAACCGTCGTCGGATTTTGAACCGATCCCGGCTGGCAAGTATCTGGCGATCATCACCGAGTCGGAACTCAAGCCGACGAAGTCCGGATCGGGGAGCTATTTGCAGCTCACGTTCCAGATCCTCGAGGGGGAATACAAAGGTCGATTCCTTTGGTCCCGATTGAATCTTCACAACGCAAATGCGACTGCAGTGCAGATCGCGCAAGCGGAACTCTCGGCCATCTGCCGAGCCGTTGGGGTGCTCACCCCTGGCGACTCGGTCGAGCTGCATAACTTGCCGTTGGTGATCAACGTTAAGTGCCGAAAGCGTGAGGATTCGGGGGACATCACCAACGAGATCAAGGGTTACGCGAAACCTGCGGCAGCTACGGCACAGCCTCAGCAAGCGAGCCACACGACTCCACCATGGAGACGTCCCTCGTGATCGAACTTGAACTGCCGTACCCGCCGTCAGTGAATCATTACTGGCGGCGGGTGGGAGCACGGACGCTCATCAGCCGCGGGGGTCGACTCTTCCGTCAACAGGTTGTGTCGATCCTCGCGGCGCGCGGCGTTCGCCCCATCGATGGTGACTTAGAAGTCTTCATTGAACTGTATCCACCCGACCGTCGTCGCCGAGACGTGGATAACACTCAAAAAGCTTTGCTCGATGCACTTGGGCAAGGTGGTGCCTATCACGACGACAGCCAAATCATCCACCTAGACACCTGGAAACGCGAACCGATCCCTGGAGGCATGGTTTTTGTACGCATCTCGAAATGTATGGAAGAGTGATCATGGTGAAAAACCTTAGACGCAAAGTTTGTAGTGATTGCGGAGTAATTGTTACTAGACGAATCAAAGAGTGCCCTAAATGTGGCGGTCTGATGGTGCCACGCAAACGTCTAGTCAATCAACCGACTGTCGATCCTGAATGCGATGGGGTTCGTGAATCCTATCGGAGCCTGTCGTCTCGACTTGGAGAAGGTTTCGGCATGATGAACGATGGCTTTGAATGGATAGATCGGGTGTTCGACGATGAGCGAACCCCTGCTTGTTACGACGAGTCTGATGAGGATTAATCCGATGCAACTACGTCCCTACCAACAAGCTGCGGTCAACGCGGTCTACAACCATCTGCGCGATCGCGATGACAATCCTTGCGTGGTCATTCCGACAGCGGGGGGCAAGACCCCCTGTATGGCCACGATCTGCAAGGATGCGGTCACGCTCTGGCAAGGTCGAGTCCTCGTTTTGGCCCATGTCAAAGAGCTTTTGCAGCAATCGGCCGACAAGTTAACCGCAGTCTGCCCCGAGGTGGACTTCGGTATCTACTCGGCAGGTCTGAAACGTCGCGATACCAACAATGCCGTCATCATCGCCGGCATCCAATCGATCTATAAGCGTGCCTGTGAGCTCGATCGATTCGATCTGATCATTATCGATGAGTGTTTCGAGGAAGGGACTCTCGTCAAGACACCAACAAAAGATGTACCAATAGAAAATATCCAACCCGGCATGTATGTCTGCCATGCATTAGGTATCGGAAGAGTCAAAGCAATCTCCGCGCGGATTGCAGTTGAAACCCTAACTTTGGAGTTCTCAGATGGAACAGAAGTTCGCTGCACACCAAACCACCCCTTTTTCACGGACACCGGATGGGTCAAAGCCGAAGCCTTGGACGTCGGAACGATGGCGTTTAGCTTCGAAACGATGCGAATGTTGCGGGAAAGAATTTCGTCCCTGGACGAAAACTTTGAGCGATGGAAAGCTTCGGGTGCAAAAAGAGAAACTGTGGATGAGGCAACGGTTTTGCTCAATCTCCTGCTCCAAGATCCTAGAGAACTGCATGTTCGTAGAGGAGACCCGATTGAAGGTGAAGGAAACCCTCATTGCGATGGGCCACAAGCCGGAAATCAAGGGAGGAAACGGGATTACGTTACCTATCCAGGAGGAACTAGCTGCTCGACTTGGACCAGAATGGTCGACGGAATGGGTTGTGCCTGTTCGGAACCACAAGGCTCACAGAGTTGCGAAAAACCTGAAGATAGATATTGCAAATCCAGAGTTGAAAATAGCCCTGGAACTGGATGGATACTCCCATCAAATGCGGAATCGACGAATACAGGATTCTCAAAAGACTCTTTATTTGGCACGAAAAGGTTGGTGCGTGTTACGCATAACCAATCAGCGAGCGGCAGAGTTGTGTTCAACCTCCATGTCGAAGGACACCCTTCTTACTTCGCTAATGGAGTTTTAGTCCACAATTGCCATCTCATCCCCCCAGACTCTGAAGGGATGTACCAACAATTCCTGACGGATGCCAAGAAGGTCAATCCCCATCTGCGCATCATTGGGTTCACGGCCACCCCGTTTCGACTCAAGGATGGACCGATCTGTGCGCCGGAGAATATCCTCAACACGATCTGTTACGAAGTCGGGATCAAGGAATTGATTCGCGACGGATTCTTGTGTCCGCTGGTTTCCAAGTCTGGCAAAGACCAAATCGACTTCGGTTCTCTGCACGTTCGTGCGGGCGAATTCGTCGCCGACGAGGTCGAAGCCCTCATGGACAGCGAGTCCCTTGTTGAGTCCGTGTGTCGCGAGATCGTCGAGCATTCGGTCAATCGGAATGCAGTGCTAATCTTCTCGAGCGGCGTTCGGCATGGCAACCACATCGTTGATACCCTTCGAGACAAACACGGCATCGAATGTGGATTCGTCACTGGCGAAACCTCGTCGGAGGATCGGGACAAATTACTCCAGCAGTTCCGCAGCGGGAGTCTCAAATACTTGTGCAACGTCAACGTGCTGACCACCGGCTTCGATGCACCCAACATCGATTGCGTGGCCTTGGTACGACCGACGACATCGCCGGGACTTTTCTACCAGGCAGTCGGTCGCGGCTTCAGGCTTCACCCAAGCAAACAGAACTGTTTAGTACTCGACTTTGGTGGCAATGTTCTTAGGCACGGACCGGTCGATTGCCTGCGGATCAAACCTGCAGGGAGCCAATCGACTGGAGAAGCCCCTGCGAAGCAATGTCCCAAATGCAACGCACTCATCGCGATGGGGTACGCGAATTGCCCGGAGTGCGGCTTTACCTTTCCCCCACCTGAAAAACAAAACCACGAAGCCCAAGCGACCCAAGCACCAATCCTATCTGGCCAAGTCACCAACACGCGCTACGAAGTCACTGACACACACTACTACAGCCACCTCAAGCGTGGGGCCGCCGAGGACGCACCGCGATCGATGCGAGTCGATTACATGGTCGGCTGGCGTTCCCACAAATCCGAGTGGATCTGCTTTGAACACTCCGGTTACGCACGCCAACGTGCCGTGGCTTGGTGGAAACAGCGATCCCGTGATCCCGTTCCCGAAACCACCGACGAGGCACTCGCGCGGATCGAAGGGGGGGCGATCGCTCAGACCCTCGCGATCCAAGTACGCAGTGTCTCTGGGGAGGAGTACGAACGGATCATCGACTACGAGCTCGGGCCGTTGCCCGAGCCACTCGAACCACAACATTTTTCTAATGCATTTTCTGACGAGGAGATCCC
>Ga0255126_1000347_pt1 | contig 20503 bp, 16 predicted proteins | sample Law_Miss_RepA_8d_FD_188556 | JGI IMG/M metagenome (GOLD analysis project Ga0255126, IMG submission 188556) | Freshwater microbial communities from St. Lawrence River, New York, United States - Law_Miss_RepA_8d | ecosystem: Environmental > Aquatic > Freshwater > River | place: USA: New York... | reverse complement strand
CGCACCAACACCTCGTTGCGTTTGGGTTTTTCGATCTCGATGCTCTCGATGGTCATGGGCTGACCTGGGCCATGAAAAACGGCGGCTTTCAATTTATTTGCTCCTTTGGGTTCTGGCTTTTTTCGCTGGGGGTGCGGTGCGCAACTGCACCTTTTTTGGCTGAGACATAGCGGATGCTGGCAGCTTGACCTTTAAGCAATGCATGACCACTTCAAACAGCCAATGGTTGAGGGCAGGGTCGGATAAGGGTAAGTTGTTGACCGGATGAATAATGCTATTGACCAAGTGTCCACTGATGATTTGCAAACCGACGAGCACTTGATTGCGGGCTTGTTCTGAGTTCGGCGTTCTTAATTTGCCGATGATCAAATTAATGTAGTGGGCATGCAGTTTCAAGCCGTTGTCCCGCACGGGTTGCCAGTCAGCACTGTCGTTGATGCTGTATTGCACAGCGGCGCGGATGATGCTTTCGTATTGCCGGTTGGTCTCCACATAATGGTCAACACAGTGGCGCACCGTTTGAGCCAGTGTGAGTTCTTTGATGCTTTTTGGGGTGAGACTGGAGAGAAGATCTGCTTGTAATTTTTTGCTGATGCTTTCAAAGAGGAATTCGAAAAAAGCCTCTTTGTTGCGAAACCTCAAGTAGAAGGAACCCACAGAGCATCCAGCTCGGGCAGAAATTTGCGCAATGGAAATGTCATCAAAAAGTCCGTCGCGTAACAAGTCAAGACCTGCCTGCAGCAATTTTTCATGGGTTTGCTCGGACCTTTGCTGTTTGGCCGGAAAGGCCTTGACCACTGCATCAGTTGCTGTTTTCCCATTTTTGGAAGACTGGAGTCTAGACGGGCCAACGGCAGTCAATGGAAGTGTAGACAAGTGATTCTTTCAACAGCAAAATAAAGAACATGAATTCAGGTTCACAATAATTCTGATGGTCAATTCTTGTCAAGTGATAGCTTTGAAAACTAGGGGAAAACCATGTGGGATATCCAAGTTGGCTCGCTCATCATGTGTCTCCAAAGCGTTTGAAAGCGACTTTTCTTTCATCAACTTTCCAAAGGGGTCTTCATGCTAAAACTTCTAACGTTGACGGTATTTTTTGGTTTTTTTTCAAATTTGGTCTTGGCGCAAAACTCGCTGAATTGGCCGAGCAAGCCAGTCAGAGTGATCGTTGCGGGCACTGGAGGAAGCGCAACCGACATGGTGGCGCGAATGTTTACAGAGCCTCTTTCTAAATCATTTGGACAAACCTTCATCATTGACAACCGAGCGGGTGCAAACGGCATGATTGCGACCGAGGCTGCAGCGAAGGCCGCGCCCGATCAACATACTTTGCTGGTGACCTACGCTGCCGCCCATGTGGTCAACCCGGTCTTGTTGCCCAAGGTTCCGTACGACGTGCGCAAGGACTTCACGCCTGTTGCTCAAATTGGATCTGGCGGTAATTTATTGGTCGTACCCGCTTCAATGCCGGTCAAAGACTTGTCAGAATTCATTGCGTATGTGAAAGGCAAACCTGCAGGCAGTCTTTCCTACGGCTCTTGGGGGAATGGCTCTGGTGGTCATCTGTCTATGGAGGCGCTACTGCAAAAGACGGGCTTGAAAATGACCCACGTGCCCTACAAAGCCGTCACGGCCAGTCTCACTGACTTGGGGGGTGGCCTGCTGCAAGCTGCTTTTGCGCCAATGGCCACAGTTTCCCCCATGATTCAAGCGGGTCGATTCAAGGCTATCGCGGTCAGCGGTCCGTATCGGGTACCGCAATTGCCCGATGTCCGCACCATGACGGAGCAAGGCGTTCCGTTCGATCTGGAGGCCTATTTCGCTTTTATTGCACCCAGCAGCATGTCTAAAGAGGTGGTTTCCCGTTTGAATCTGGAAATCAACCGATTGCTGTTTGCCCCTGAGATGCAGGAGAAAATTAAATCTTTGGGTTTTTCTGCCATACCGCGTCGCACACCGGAAGAGTTTGCATCCCGAATCGAGAAGGATCTGCAGGAATGGGGTGCAATTGTGAAGTCCAGCAACATCACGGTCGACTAAAAGTCGCGGAGTTTCAAGGCAATGGGCGTTACCAATATCTTGATGATGAAGAAGGCCTGGGCCGAGTGGGCACCTGGCGTATGGACCTTGGGTGGCCAGGGTAATTCTTTGGCGGTCAGCACAGGGGAGGGCATCGTACTGGTCGATGCTGGGCCGGGCGGTGAAATCACGGCGCGCATGATCGCCTGTCTTCGCGAACTTACTGATTTGCCCCTTTCGCACATTGTCTACAGCCATGGGCACATGGGTTACAACAACGGCGTCCGTGATTGGCTCATCGATGCGTCCGAGCGTGGACACCCTGCACCATTGTTGGTGGCGCATGCACGCCTGCCTGCGCGGTACCGTCGTTATCGCGAACTTGGTGGTCTGGGGGCTTATACCAACACGCGCCAGTTTCGCGCACCGTTTCCGGTTAACCCTCCGGCACACTGGTACCGTTTGCCCGACATCACATACCAAGATGAACTGCTCATTGGTGGTTCTTTGCGACAGGTTTTCCTGATGCATGCACCATCTGAGACCGATGACGCCACAGCATTGTGGTTACCAGATTGCCAGCTGTTGTATGGCAGCTGCGCCATGATCAAGGCGATGCCGAATGTTGGAACGCCATATCGGATTTATCGTGACCCGATGCTCTGGGCAGATACGCTTGTGCGCATGCTGAGTCTGAAGCCGAAGATTCTTGTTCCTGAGTTTGGTAAACCACTGAATGATCCTGAAGAGGTGCGCGAGGCACTCACAATCCCGATGCTTGCGCTGCGTTGGTTGCGTGAGCAGGTAGTCATCAGGATGAATCAAGGCATGCAAGAGTGGGACATCTTGCACGACCTCGAGCTTCCCGAGGAAATTTTTGGTCATCGTTTTCTCAAACCGGGCTATGGCTGTGTCGAGTACATCATCCGTGACATTTGGCGAAGTGAAAATGGCTGGTGGAACCGCAACCCCACCATGCTGCATCCCTGTGCGCCTCTAGATGCGGCGGATGCGCGCTACTTTGCTCTCCCTGATCCTGAGCGTGTTCTTGCACAAGCCCAAGCCCTGGTGCAAGCGGATGAATGGCAGAGAGCCTTGCATGTTCTGGACTTATTGGCTCTGGCCTCTCCAAATCTTCCGTGGGTGGTCGAAGCACGAGAACTGAAAGCGCAATGCTGCGACCAACGTGTCGCTCAAGTGAGTACTGTTGTGTCTCAGCATCTCTACAAGAGCTCAGCCGAAGAATTGCGCGGCCAGGCGGTGGGCTCTGGCGTTGCGCCTGCAGATCGCTTTGAATGGACCTGATCCTTTTGAAATGACCAAAACCATGACGACAAAGACCGCTGATTCCCCCTCGAATTCTCAGCAACAAGCTGTGATGACTTCCCGCAAACCTGGCATGGTATTGATCAATCGCGCCACGTACCGTGACATCGTGCCTGGCGTTCACTTGTTACCCGGACAGGGTAATTCTGTGGCTTTGGAGACCGCAAAAGGCGTAGTGCTGTTCGATGCTGGCCCTGGCGGAGGCTTGACCGCCAACATGATCGCGACTTTGCAAACCATAACCCCCAAGCCTGTGAGTCATATCGTTTACAGCCACGGTCACCTTGGCTACAACTACGGTGTGGGCGATTGGTGCAGGTCCATGGCAGAGCGTGGTTTTGCGCGGCCTGTGCTGGTGGCGCACCGACGTGTTCGTGCACGTTACGCCCGCTACCAGGAAACCGAGGGGTTACAGCAGTTGCTCAACAGCCTGCAATTTCGCACCAATGTACCCAAGCCCAAGCCAGAGTGGCTGGTCATGCCTGATATCGGATTTGAAGACAGGTTGGTGATCGATGGAGGAGACCGCACCATCGAGTTGCTGGCTGCTCCGTCTGAGACCGATGATGTGGTGGCCGCCTGGCTGCCCTCCGAGCGATTTTTGTACGGCAGCGCTGCTGTTATCCGCAGCCTGCCCAATGTGGGTACGCCGCTGCGTACAGTCAGAGACCCGATTCGCTGGGCTTCTACGCTCGACCGACTTCATGCCTTGCGGCCGAAGGTGCTGCTGGCCGAGTTTGGAGGCCCCTTGTTTGACCCGCAAGACGTTGAAGATGCGTTGGTACTGCCCGCTGCTGGCCTGCGCTGGCTGCGTCAAGAAACAGTGCGCTTCATGAACGAGGGCTTGGATGTAGAGGACATCGTGGCCCGTATCCGACCGCCATCGGCCTTGTTTGATCATCCCTTCATGCGCCCCGTTTATGGCTGTGTGGACTACATTGTTCGCGACATCTGGCGCAGCGAAAACGGTTGGTGGGACCGCAACCCCACCACGTTGCATCCCGCGCCGCGCTGGCAAGTAGAAGCCGATCTTCAGAGCTTATTGGGCTCTGCTGCCGACGTACAGCATGTAGTGGCGCGTGCCCACGCGCTCGCTGAGGCGGGGCAAATCCAACATGCGCTTCACGTGATTGACCTGGTTGCGCAGTTGCCTGAAGACACGCCAATGCATTCTCAGATCAGGGATTTCAAAGCCGATTTGCTTGATCGACGTGCTCTGCAGGTCAGCAGCGTGGTGTCGCGCAACCTCTATCGAAGCATGGCCGAGCAATTGCGTGGTCTGCCTCATGGCAGCACCCGGGACCATGACCCGACGCATGGCATGACCATGGCTTGAATTTCTGCAAGTACAGATTCAATTCCCAAACTGTTCGACAATTTTTTGATTGCCTTTATGCCTTGTGACATACCTGCTGCCAAGACTGATGAAAATTTGGCGAAAGAAGACCCTCATCCGGCCTCCGTGCACACCCGTGCCTGCCAAGCCGCCCAGCGCCTGCATTTGCCCTTGCACGATGACCGAGCGTTTGACGATGCCCGCCGGGGACTGGTAGCACCCTTGCCACCGGAAGGTGTGTTGCGTCCCAACGGTCGACCGGTCTGGAACCTGCAGGCTTATGGTTTCCTGGCCAATGAACAGGCGCCCGACAGCGTGCACCCCGGTCTGTGGCGGCATGCCCGCCTCAATATGGTCACGGGCTTGTTCAAGGTCTGTGACCGTGTTTACCAGGTACGTGGCATGGACTTGGCCAACATGACCATTCTGGAGGGGGACAATGGACTGATCATCATCGATCCGCTCACGTCGACCCAGGTGGCCGCTGCGGCTTTGGCGCTGTACCACCAGCACCGGCCACAACGGCCAGTGGTGGCGGTGGTTTACACGCACAGCCATGTGGACCATTTTGGTGGCGTGCGTGGCGTCATCGACGAGGCCGATGTCCTGGCCGGTCGTGTGCAAGTGATTGCCCCTGTGGGCTTCATGGAGGACGCCATCAGCGAAACCGTGATGGCTGGCAATGCCATGACACGGCGTGCCTTGTTCCAGTACGGTGCATTGCTACAACGTGGCGAGCGCGGTCAGGTGGATGCTGGTCTGGGCAAGGCGGTGTCAGCCGGAACCGTCACACTGATTGCGCCCAATCGGCTGATCACCCAAGCGGTGGAGACCTTCGAGGTCGATGGCATCGACTGTGTGTTCGAGTTGACACCGGGGGCAGAAGCCCCAGCCGAGATGATCATCCACCACCCGGGCCTTCGTGTGCTCAACATGGCCGAGATCACCAGCCACAACTTTCACAACCTGCTGCCTCTGCGCGGTGCCCAGGTGCGCGATGCCCGTGCTTGGGCAGGCTATCTGGCCGGTGCTCGCCAGCGTTATGCCGCCCAAAGCGATGTGTTGATAGCGCAGCACCACTGGCCAGTTTGGGGCAGTCAGTCTATGGGCGAGTACCTGCTGCGCCAGCACGATCTTTACAAGTTCGTTCACGACCAGACATTGCGGTTGATGAACCATGGGCACACGGGTGGCGACATTGCCGAAGCCATTCGCTTGCCCGAGGAACTCCAACAGGATTGGTCGACCCACAGCTTTTATGGTCACCTCAAGCACAACGTGAAGGCCGTGTACCAGCGTTATCTGGGTGCCTACGAAGGCAATCCGGCATTTTTAGATCCATTGCCTCGCCAAGAGCAGTCGCGCAAGACCATCGAGTACATGGGCGGCGTGGACGCCGTTTTGAGCAAGGCACGTGCCGATCTGGATGCTGGTGAATACCGCTGGGTGGCCGATATCTGTGCCCGGATGGTGTGGGTGGATCCGTCTTGTGTCGAAGCGCGGCGTCTGTGCGCCCAAGCCATGGAACAACTGGCTTATCAGACCGAGTCATCGACCTGGCGTAACGCTTACCTGCAAGGCGCCCGAGAGCTGCGCCAAGGGCCACCTCGCATGGCATCCGGTATGTCCGCCAGCCGCGACATGATCCGTGCGTTGCCCCTGTCGCATTATTTTGATTATTTGGCCATGCGCCTGAACGGACCTCGCGCAGCGCGGCACAGCTTGGTGATGCATTGGCTTTTCAGCGAACCGGACGCCAGTTATGTGTTGACACTGTCCAATGGTGTATTGCGCCATGCTTGCGAAGAACCTGTTGGCAAAGTGGATGTCCAATTGCGCCTGAGCCGGGCCACACTCGATGACATTTCGCTGGAGCAGCTGAGTTTTGCCGAGGCGCTGGACAGTGAACGCATACAGCTGCAAGGACCGCGAGAAATTTTTGAAGAATTCCTGACGCTGCTTGACACCTTTGACCGAGGCTTTGCCGTGCTGGAGCCTTTGCCGCCGATCAGCGGTTTTTCTGGCCACTGAGGAGCGCCACTTGGGTTGTCATTCCCAGAGTATTTGACCCGGCTGGGCATACCAACCGTCCAGCCTTTGCCGGATGAGGGTTTCGATGGCACTGCGCTTTATTTTCATCGTGGCAGTCAGGCATCCGTTGTCAATGGTCCAAGGCGAGTCCATCACCACCAGCATGCGCAGTTGTTCGTGATCGTTCAGTGCGTCATTGGTGTCTTCCAGCAGCCGTGCCAGCTCGAGTTCAATCTGATCGCGCATGACCGGGTCTTGGCGCTTTGATTGGTACTGCTCTGACAGCTGAACCATGGCGCAGGCAGCGCTCTGCCCAGCGCCGCACACCATGCTGAGTTCGACCATCGGGTGGTTGTTCAATCGGCTCTCGATCGGTGCAGGCGCCACATATTTGCCCTTGGTCGTCTTGAACAACTCCTTGATCCGTCCGGTGAGTTTGAGCATGCCGTTGGGCTCGAAATGTCCGCAATCGCCAGTGCGGAAAAAGCCGTCATCGGTGAAGGCTTCGGCCGTCAGGTCAGGCCGCTTGTAGTAACCCACCATGCAGCCAGGGGACTTGACCAAAATTTCACCTTCGGGCGATAACCGCGATTGCACACCCGCAAGAGCGCGCCCGACATAGCCTGGTTGGTTGAACTGCGGCAGCGAGCCATGTGAATACGCAAAGTCTTCGGTCATCGCGTAGCCCTCCATCAAGTCCAGGCCCAGCTTGCGGTACCAGGCAATCAGCTCGGCAGAGATGGGCGCTGAGCCGCTGCCTGCCGATACCACCGCGTCTAAACCGAGCGAAGCCAGCACCTGCTTGGCAAGCACCGGGCCTTTGACAGGGTCGGCCAGCGCTGCGTCGAGCTGCTCTGCCGCCATTCTGGCGAAGACACCGTGCTGGAACTTGAGCCAAAGCCGGGGCACTGAAATGAAGGAGTTGGGTCGTGCGCGCTTGAGGTCATCCACAAACGTGGCCAGCGATTCGGAAAAGAACACGTGCACATTGCCTGCCACCAGAGACCAGCAGGCGATCTTTGAGCGCTCGAACACGTGTGAGAGCGGCAAATACGACAAGACCCGGTGTTGTGCCGGGTGGCCTGTGCGCTCGTTGATCAAGGCCATCGTGCGTTCGGAGGCATCGCTGATACCGCCAAAGCTGTGCATGACCCCCTTGGGTTCGCCGGTTGATCCGGATGTGTAAGCCAGAAGCGCCAGATCCTGCGAATCGCGCGTAATGCGTCCGCTCAGCGGTTCGGTGCTGGCCACGATGTCTTCCCAGCGGGGAAGATCAGGCTGATGTGCTAGGGCGTCTGACAGGGGTAATGCGATGCAGGTAAAACCATCTGGAACACCGCTTCTTTGACGCGCCCAGTTGTCGAGTTTGCCCACAAAAAGCAGACGCGTTTCGCTGTGCTCCAGGACGAAGCGAATGTTGTCAGCCGATTCGGTCGGGAACAAAGCCACTGTGGTGCCGCCGGTCATCCAGATGGCCAGTTCCGCCATGATGAAGTGGGCGCAATTTTTGGTGATCAGACCGATTCTGGCGCCCTGCTCGAAGCCTTGCGACTGCAGGTGCCGTGCCATGCGCCGGGCCTCATCGAGTGTTTCGCGCCAGGTGTAATCACGCACTTGGCCTTGACCCAGAGGCTGGGTCAGATAGACCTGGTCAGCGCGCTGAATTTCGTGGTCCTGAACATGGTCAAGGATCAGACGACATGCGGACACTGCAGGAGTCATGCGGGTGGTCATAAGTGGTGGCAGTGTTGAAGTTGACAGGTTCATGGCGATGGCATTTCGGTCAGGCTCAATCCTCAGGCGCTGTCTTCGACCCGCTCGATGAGCGGGTAGTTGTAATGGCCGTTTTGATGAACTTCGCGGGGCAGATACAGGCGCAGGGCGACGTAAAAAGTATCATCCGGCGCAGGTAACCAGTTGCTGGTTTGCTGGGGCGGCATGTGGCTTAGCCAGATCGTCAAACCGCCATCCGGGTCGGAGCACAAGCCGGCCGTGCGGTCGCCAATGGCGTGGCGTTGCAGCGGGTTGTCTACGAACAGGTAATCGCTTTTTCGGTAAAGGCTCAGTGACCAGAAAGCATCGACCTGTGGCAAGCCCCCCGGTGCGAACCGCAGGCGGTAACGGTGACGCCCGTCCAGTGGGCGGCCCTCACTGTCGCGGTGCGCCATCTGGTAGAAGACTTCCTGTGTACCCAGCAGGCCAATGTAGCAACGGGCCACGCGGGCTCGGGTAAACCAATCGCGACCAAAGTGGTCAGTGACTTCGACTGAGGCATTCCAGCCGCCGTCCAAATCGGAAGATGCGGGTGCATCCAGTTCGGACAAGATCTCGGTCAAGGTTTGTTGCAACAAGGGCAAGTCGGCCTGTGATGTGTCCAGACCCGCGCCGATGCCCAAGCGTGCGAAGCGAGCCAGGTCGGCCGTTTCATCAGCGGGTGGTGGGTTGATGGCCAGCTGTCGATTGACCACTTGGACGAATGTGGCTGCATCGCCCAGCTTGTCTTGCCCGTGGAGGCTACATGTGACGATACGGGCCGCTGGCTCACCTTGCAGAGTGGTCAAGCGAAAGGCGTCCTGAAGTGCGTGAACGGGGGCCAACTCCTCATGTGGCAGAGCCAGGATGCGCCCAATCAACCACACTATTGGGGTGGCGCACTCAATGGGCAGGGTGCCCGCTGGTGGGGTACCTTGCCAGCCGGGTTCATGCAGGAAAAAAGTATGGGCCTTATTGCCATTCAAGCGGGTGCCCAGGTGAGCAAAAGGATTGGTGTAAAAGTCTAAGAGACCCAGCACGTAATAGCGATCGCCAGTGTCCGGGGTGTGCAACAACAAAGGTCCGTCTGACAGATCGATCCAGGAACTGGTGTAGAGGGTGTCGGCGTTGGGTGTGACCACTCGTCGGTCTTTGGCATTGAGCAGTTGGCGCGTGTGTGAAAACACATTGGCCCAGCGGCGTGTCGAATCAGGGCCACCCGCTGGGTCGGCAAACTGCCCTTCGGTATTTTTGCGTGGACTGCTTGCTGCTTGCATGCGTGCTGTTTCGTACAGGGGCAGCGTGTAGAGGATGGCCTCTCTGGCCAGATCGTTGCGGTTCATGGGGTCAACTTTCTTTGACACGTTGTACGGGGGGGAGGGTGTAGCGGCCGTTGAACATCTCTTGCCGCGGGTGGTACATGCGCAAAATCAGGTAGAAAGGTCCGGGTGGCGCTGGTAACCAGTTCGCATCGCCTTCGGCGGGGCACTCGTGCTGGATTTGCAGCGTCAAGGAGTTGTCTTGACTGAGTCGCAAGCCCTTGGTTCGATCTCCTATCGCATAACGACCTATCTGATTGCCCGCGAAATAACGGTCTTCACCATAGAGCGATACTGACCAAAAGGCGTCTGCCGGTGGCATGTGGCCGTTCTCAAAGCGCAAGGTGTAGCCGTGTTGACCGTGCAAGGGCTCACTGTCGGCGTCGAAGTCGGCCTGTGCGTAGATGGTTTCGGTGGCCGCCAAAGCGCCCAGCCCTTTCATGGCGACAGTCGCGCGCATCAGGATGTTGTCGCTCCAGACGCCCAAGTGTGGACTCCAGGTCCAGGGCTTTCGTGTCAAGTTGACGATGTGCTGCTCGATCAGATGCATTCCTTCTGCGTGGGCCTGTCGCAAGCCCGCGCGAACACGCTCGCTGATGTGCTCCAACGCATCCAGCCCACCCGGTGGCAAGCGCAAGCTGCGCATCAATGGGCGCAGGTCACTGGCGTTGGGGGGGACCCCGATCTCATCGACCGCTTGCAGTAGGTTTGCAAAGAAATCTTGGGCTGTATCGCCGCTGTTGTGCCATAGGTTCACGCACGACGGGCGCGGCCCGCTGCCTTGTAAGTGCACGCCATCTGCAAAAGCTCGTGCTTTCGGAACATCGGAGATATCACCCACCAGCGCCCGCCCCAGCAACCACACCAAGCGGGTGGGGCAGCGCACCACCCGCGCCGGATCTATGTCCGCAGGCATGGGGTCATCGGTGTGGATCAGCCACCAGTCCGCGCCTTCGGCAGGTGTGTTGCGCAGACCCACATTGTGGAAATTTTCGCTCCAAGCATCCAGCAGTTGCACCACGTAATAGCGGCCATGGTTGGGAGGGATGTGCAGTCGAACCGGAGAATTTCCAATCCAGATCCAAGCGTTGTAATACAACAGATCGCAAGAGGGCGTGACGATGTCGCGATCCTCGTGTGTCCAGGGTTTGTCACTGCCGTGGAACATCCCGAATGGACCGCGTCCGAAAGCCGGCTTGGCGCTGGGATCACTTTGCACCTGACAGGTTCGAAGTACTTCAAGCAGGGGGTAGCCCCATAACACCAAAGGCTTAGCCATGGCCGCAGTGACTGCTGTCTGTGGTGATGTATTTTGTGAATTTGTATTCATGTTTTAAGCCTATTCAAACCGACTTGCTCTGACAACATCACAAACCCTGTGAGTGGCACGTGGGTGACAGCTTTTTCGTCACATGTACGACAAGGCCAGCCCCTTGGATGTCTGCGGATGGACGCGGGCGCACTGACCACCCAGGGCGGGTGTTGGCGTGGCGGGTTGCTGGCCGATGGTCAGCGCTTGATCTGGATCAGCGCATCGGCCGCCACCACACCTTGCCCAGCCGGTTTGACGAACAAGGGGTTGATGTCGATGCCGGAGATGTATTCGCCCAAATCTTGTGCCAATGCCGCCAGCTTCAATATGGTGTCCACCAGGACATCGACATCGGCCTTGGGCTGGCCGCGCGCACCGTCTAGCAAGGCGAAGGTGCGGATTTCGCGCACCATGGCCTCGGCTTCACTGCGGCTGATGGGCAACATCCTGAAGCTCACATCGCGCAGCACCTCGGCATAGATGCCGCCCAGACCGAACATGATGGCCAGTCCAAACAGGGGATCGTTCGTGACTCCCAGAATCACCTCGACCCCACCCGGAACCATGGCTTGCACCAGCACGCCGTCGATGCTCGCATGGGGCGCATGTTGGTGCGCATTGCGAAGGATCTCATCGTAAGCCAAGCGCACGGCATCGGCATCGCTCAGGCCGATGCGCACAGCCCCCGCTTCTGTCTTGTGTGCAATCTCGGGTGAGACTACTTTCAGGGCCACTGGAAAGCCGATGGCTGTGGCTTGCTGCACGGCCTCGTCAACGCTCTTGGCCAGTGCTTCGGCTGTGACCGGTATGTCATAGTCGGCCAGCAACTGCTTGGCTTCGTATTCGGTCAGGTCCTTGCGGGCAGTGGCCAGTTGCTGGCGCCGCAACGGGCGTGAGCAGTTGAGCATCGGCTCCAGCGCACGTTCGGCTTCGCGGCGGCGGGCTGCGACAAATTGCCACATGGCCCCCATACCCGTGGCGCAGCGAACCGGTGTGTCGTAGCGCGGCACACCGGCTTCCAGCAATGCGTCATATCCCGCTTGTGTGGTGGCGGTGTCGGCTGTCCAGGATACCAACACCGGCTTGTGGGTCGCCACTGCTACCTCGGCGACCCATTGCGCCAGCTTGACACCCAAGGGGCCGGAGGCCGCAGCTAGGCACACCGCCATCATGTCCACGGCGGGGTCGTTCACGATGAGGCGCAGGGAGGTGATCAAATTGTCCTCTTGCGCAATGATGTTGCCCGTCACATCGATGGGGTTATGCAGACCGGCATAAGGGGGCAGAATCTGTTTTAAGGCATCTAAAGTTGTATCAGACAGTGGCGGCAGCAGCAAGCCTGCGGGTGCGCAGTGGTCGGCTAGCAACACGCCCGCTCCTCCCGAAAGCGTGACCACGGCCACACGCGGTCCTGTGGGCTGGCGAGGCGAGAGCAGGGCCAAGGCGCGGTCGGCCAGGTCTTGCACGTCGGTGACCTCGATGGCCCCAGCTTGGGCAAAGGCGGCCTGATACAGCGCCGCGTCCCCGCCCAAATTGGCTGTATGAGAGGCGGCAGCGCGTGCACCGGCCTCGGAATTACCGACCTTCCACAGCAACCAAGGTTTACCGGCCCGTAAAGCCTGACGTCCCACGTCGACGATGCGGTGGGCGTCCTTGAAACCTTCTACATAAGACACCACCATGCCCGTCTGAGGATCGTCTGCCCAAGCTTTCACCAGGTCGAGACTGGTGGTCTGCGCTTCGTTACCGGTAGATTGGTAGTGCTGGAAACCCAGTCCAGCATCGTTGGCCAGCATCAGCACGGTGTTGCCCCAGGCACCACTTTGCGAGCTCATGCTGATGGGCCCTTTTCGGTACCGCAGCCCATAAGGTGCACCAAAACCCAAGCTGAAACCCTGACCGATGCTGATCATGCCCTGACAATTGGGCCCCATCATGGCGATGCCATACCGATCGGCCATGTCCACCAACGCCTGTTGGGCGGCCATACCATCGCCGCCCATCTCGGCAAAGCCTGAGGTGATCACGATGACCTGATGAATACCTTTGCGGCCACAAGCTTCCAGTTGGGCGATGACCTGCTCGGCGCTCACTGCAATCAGTGCCACATCGGGCACCTCGGGCAGCGCCGCCACATCTGGGTAACAGGGCCAGCCAAAAACTTCCGAGTATCGCGGATTGACGGGGTAGACCTGGCCTTCGTAGCCCAAATTGCGCAGGTGCAGCAAAGGCTGACCACTGGGTTTACTGCCTGTGGTGGAGGCACCAATGACGGCGATGCTGCGGGCGCTGAACATGCGCAAGAGGTCGATTTGGGCGGTGGACATGTCTGTTGCTGTTCGTCTGTAGAGTGGTAGATTCTTCGGGTCTATTTTTTCTGGCTAAGACCAGGAACATGTGAAAGTGGCAGGGCCCTTTTGCCAAGCGTCGATGGTTGATGTGTGATTGAGCTTCAACTCAGGCCTCAAGACCTTGGTGGAACACGCGCCGTGCAATGGCCGATCGGTGAACTTCGGAGGCCCCATCGTAAATACGGAACGGGCGCAACAGTCGCTGGATCATGGACAGCGGCCAATCTTCAGAAATACCCAGTGCACCTGTGATTTGCACCGCTGAATCCGCCACGCGGTTGACAGCCTCTGACACGAAAACTTTGGTCATGGCTGAATGGTGGCGAATCGATTCACCCGCGTCGAGCCTTTGGGCGGTGTCCAGAGTCATCAGACGCGCAGCATGCAACTCGATGTGCGCATCGGCCACCATGGCCTGGACCATCTGGTGCTCGGAGACCCGGGCACCATGCGATTGCCGTTCTATCGCGTATTTTTGGGCCAGACTCATGGCGCGCGAGGACAGGCCGATCAGACGCATGCAGTGAAACAAGCGGGCACCCTCTAGCCGCAGCTGCGCATGTTCAAGGCCTTTGCCTTCTTCGCCAAGCAAAGCATCGGCAGGCACTTCACAATTTTGCAGGCGAATCTCGGCGTGACCGCCCAAGTCGAAGGGCTCGACCGTGGGAACGTCTCGCACGATATCAAACCCCGGCTGCTGGACATCGACCAAAAACAGGGAGGGTCCGATTTCGGTACGTGCCATGACGATGGCGAAATCAGCCACTGAGGCTGATGTGGCGAACCATTTGTGGCCATTGAGGCGCCAGCCCCGTGCCGTGCGTTCAGCGCGGCTGCTGAGCATGCGCGGATCGGAGCCCACACCGGGTGCGGGTTCGCTCATCGCAAAGCACGAGCGCAGGGCGCCTTGTACCAGGGGTCGCAAGTAACGTTCGCGCTGCGTGGGTGTGGCCAAGGCCTCGAGTGTTGTGATGTCCGGTTGGCCCGGTGCCGCGCACTGCAGCGCCCCCGGTCCAAGAAAACTGCGGCCAGCTGTTTCAAGGTAAGCACAGCACTGCACCCAGCTCAGGCCCAGACCGCCATCGGCCACTGCACCACGCGGTGCTGTCAGACCTTGGGAGACGGCCAACGCACGCAGCTCTTGAACCAAGGCCAAGTTGTGGTCTCGGTCGTGTGCACGGTGCAGGTTTTCACGTGGAATGACTTCTTCATCAACGAACCGTCTGGCCTGGTCTAGCAATACTTCCACCGATGGGGTGTGATGGGTCATGACCTTGTTACTTTTTGAGCATGCGGTTGATGCGTTCCCACATCTGCAAGTCATTGCGCATGAATTGGCTGAAGTCGGCGGTGGACAAGAAAGCGGCCTCGCCACCCGCAGTGGTCAGCCGCTCTTTTGTATCGTTCTTTTGCAAAGCTGCCTGAACCGCAGCTTCAAGTTTGCGCACCACCTCGGGTGGGGTACCCGATGGTGCATGCAGACCGTACCAGGACAACACAGTCACTTCCGGAAATCCTGCTTCGGCAATGGTGGGAACGTCTGGCAGTTGGGGTGAGCGGTTGGCACTGGTGTTGGCCAGAGCGCGCAACTTGCCTGATTTGATGTGAGGAAAGGCCACGCTGGAAGGCAAAATTCCCACCGCGAAGGTGTTCGTGATCAGGTCGACAGCCATCGGAGGGGCGCCTTTGTAGGGAATCGGGTCAAGCTTGATGCCTGTGACTTGCTTGAGGATTTCGGTGGCCATGGTTTGGGTGGTGCCCGAGCCACCGTCACCATACTGCCATGCCGGATTCGCCTTGCGTGCCATATCAACGAACTCTCTCACACTGCGCGCGGGTGATGAAGCGGGTACACAAAGATAGCTGGGAGATAGAGAAAAACGTGCGACAGGGATAAAGTCTTTCGGCGCCCACCGGAGATTTTGTTCGAGCAAAGGGTTGTTGAGCAGGAAAGGTGCAGACACCAGCAAGGTGTAACCATCAGCGTTTGCCCGTGCAACGGCTTCAGCGGCGATGTTGGCGTTAGCACCTGGTCGCGCTTCAATCACGATCGGTTGCCCCAGATCCATCCCTTGTACCATGGCCCGGGTTTGGACGTCCACCACACCTCCTGCCGGATAAGGGACGATGATGCGAATGGGTTTGGCGGGAAAGGCCTCTTGCGCCTGCAAGGCCTTGTAAGGCAATGCAGCGATGGCTGCCCCCGAAAGGATCATGGAACGTCTTTTCATTTGCATCTCCTGGTGGTGTTTGTGGGTAAGGAAAGTGGTCAACTTTTCAAGTCCTGCAGAAAATCCTGCGAGAGATGTGATCTTGGGGTAGAGCGCCATTTCACGCCAGTTCATTGGACAGTTGCATTGTCATGTTCTCGAAGCGTGAGCTTGGCGATGTTGAGTTGGTGAATCTGGCTCGTACCCTCATACAAGCGGAAAAGGCGCACATCGCGGTAGTAACGCTCGATTGAGCTGAAGTCTGCGATATAACCTGCACCGCCAAACATCTGAACGCAGCGGTCTGCAACCCGGCCGCACATTTCAGAGGCGAAGTATTTGCACATGGAGGCCGTCAGTGCCACGTCCTCCCCGCGATCACGTGCCCGCGCGGTTTCGAGAATCATGGCGCGCGCAGCAAAAATTTCGGTGCGGCAGTCGGCGATCATCGCCTGAACCAACTGGAAGTTGGCGACTGACTGACCGAACTGTGAGCGTTGCCTCGTGTGGGTGACAGCGAGTTCAAGCATGCGGATTGCCGGTCCTGTGCAAAGTGCTGCCAAGTGCATCCTTTGTTTGTTGAGAACCTTCATGACGGTTTGAAAGCCCACACCTTCCTTGCCACCGATCACGTTGGCGGCGGGCACACGACAGTTCTCGAAAAAAACATCTGAAACAGGCGATCCAGCTTGCCCCATTTTTTTGTATTGCGTACCAGTTCGCAATCCTGGACCCCGTTCAACCAGGAAGGCTGTCAGCCCTGCATGTCCACGTGAATCCTGCTCAGTGCGTGCGATGACCGTGAACACATCTGCAACAGGTGCATTGGTGATGTAGCGCTTCATGCCATCAAGCACATAGTGGTCACCTTCGCGCCGTGCAGTGGTCTGAATGTTGGTCGCTTCGGATCCTGCGTCCGGTTCAGTGAGTGCCAGGCAGCCAGTGAGCTCGCCGGAGGCCATGCGCGGTAACCAGCGCCTTTTTTGCTCTTCAGTTCCATCTGCGACGAGCGCTTCTGAGCCGATACCTGTATTCGTTCCCACGCGTGCGCGCAGCGCTACTGAAGCTTGAGAGAGTTCCATTGCGCACAAAACAAGTTCCTCTGCCGTCAGACCCAGACCGCCATAGGACTCCGGGATACTCCAGCCGAAGTACCCCTTGGTCCGAAGTTCTGAGACGATAGATTCCGGAACCTCTTCGGAGCGTTCAATTTCATCCTCCATGGGATGCCATCGATCGCGAACAAACGAGCGGATATCTTCCAGCAGCGCGTCAAGTTTTGCATCATTGCGAATCATGCAAGCACTTTAGGCAGGTCTTCCTTGGTTTCAAACCAACGTTCCAACTATTGGAACTGAGATGTGCAGACAAGCGCGATTCACGTGAGAATGTCAATATGCGACAAGAACGGACAGTTCATCAAATCAAAGACCAGCGAGACCTTCAGCGCGTGCGTGCGGATGACCCCGACTTTTCCGGAACGCTCGCCAAGGGATTGATGATCCTGCAATGCTTTGTTCGTAATCCGCGCGCTCATGCGAACAGCGAGTTCGCTGAAATCTTGGGAATTCCGCGCTCAACGGTCAGCCGCTTGTGTCGAAGTCTTCAAACATTGGGATTTCTTGACCACGATGAGAGGCTGGACAGGTACTTTATTGGTCCGGCCGCTGTAGCGCTCGGGTACCCGTACGTGATCAATACACCCTTGCTGACTCAGCTAAGGCCGGCACTTCAATCCATGGCCGATCGCTTTGAAGGTGCTGTTTCCATCGGGGTTGCCATGGACCTTGACCTTGTCTATATCGAAACATGTACACACGAGAGCGGCACGCTCAAGCGGCCGGGTGTGGGTGCAGTGCGCGGTATCGTCGAAACTGCGATGGGCCGTTCGTGGCTCTCGCAATTGTCAATTGCTGATCGAAACAGCTTCCTTTTGAGAGCACGCAAGGAGAGGCCCGACGAATACATGCGCAGCACAGCGGGTCTAAAAGAAAGTATGGCTCAATACAGCAAACGCGGCTTCGCGATCAATATGGGGGATGCTGGTCTTGGTGTTCTGGCCGTTGGCGTGGCTTCTGACATCCGTTACGGCACGCGCAGGCTGTTGTTTAACTGTGCCGTACCAGGCTACCGAGCCAAACCCAATGATTTGCTGAAGACGATAGGGCCAGCGTTGGTTCAATTGGTCAACATGGCTGGCCGTCAAGTAGGGTTGCGCTAAAAATGGATTCAATGGGAAGTATTGGTGTCAAGGCCGAAGCATTTGAACATGCTTTTATTCAAGGTTCGCGTTTGTTTACCGTTGTGTGGTAAGTACACTGCTGTTGTAATCGGTCGGTTGGCATTCCCCCAAACTTCTAGACACTTTTCATGGCGCAGTTTGACGCTGGTGCTCGAACGCATGGGGTTGAGCTGATCAGTCAACTCCCTATGACTCAATACGTTGAGCTTGAACTCGCGATTTTGCCGTGGCCGGCAAGCTCAAAGCCATCAATGCACCGAGCAGGTTCACGCCAGCGGCAATGCGCATGGCTTGGTCATAGCCCTGGGTCTGGTCGAACAGCCAGCCCGCCAGCACCGGCAGACTGATGGCCGCGATGCACCAGGCAATGTACAACTGACTGGCCACCCGGCCAAAGGCATTGGGGTGCCAGTAGCGCGCAATGGCACCAGCCGTCAGACCCGAAATGAAGCCATAGCCGCAGCCGATCAGCGTCATGGACAGGACCGCCATGCCCGGCCCCGGCCAGGTCAACAGCAGGCAGGACCCACTGAGGGCGATCAGGTGGGCCGCGCAGGCCACACGAGGCACCGCGAAACGATCAATGAGCCAGCCCCCACCAATGCGTGCAGCTGCAATCGCACCGGTGATGAACGTGGTGCCGCCCAATGCGAACAGGCTTTTTGCACCATAGGCCTGCAAAATGCCAGCGGCCTGGCTCATCACCATCAGGCCCGCCGAGGCGGCGAGAAAGAAAACGGCAAACAGCCGGGCAAACAAGCCCCAGTGGCGGGCCTCGCTGTCGGCTGCGCTCGCGCCAGGGTCTTGCATGCGCACCTGCGCACGATGCCAGAGCATTGCAGCGATGGCGCAGCAAGTCAGCACCGTGATCGCCAGACCCGTCAGGGTGGCGCGCAGGCCAAAGGCCTCGATGGCCCAGCCAAAGACCGGTGCGCCCAGCATGGCCCCCATGGGGTACAGACTCACCACGTAGCCGTTGGCCAGCCCGCTCATCGGGCTGATGGTCTGATTCAGACCCTGTTGCATCATGATGAATGCCACCCCGCCGCCCAGTCCGAACAGAACCCCGTAGCCCAGCAGCAAATGCCCGATACCCTGTGCAGCGGCGCAGATCAGCAGGCCAGAGGCGCTGATTGCGCCACAAACCAGGAGCAGGGGCACGGGGGGGAAGCGGCGGTAAAGGGCGGGTCCAATGAGCATGCCGATCGTGAGAAAGATCGACGCCATGGAAAACACGATCGCCATCTCGGCCCGACCCATACCGAGCAGAGCCTCCATCGGCTTGAGGAAGACGGAAAACGCATAGACTGTGCCGAACGGCAGATTCACCATGGTGGCCGCAGCCAGGACGAGTGCCCCTCGGCTGAGGCCGCGTGAGGTGGGTGAATCGCTCATCGTTGCCCCGCGAGACCGCCGCAATCACGACAAACGGGGCCCAGCCGACTGGACAAAACAGGATGGGGCATGCGTGGCGTTTTCATTTTTTAGAACGCCAGTTTATCCGACTGAATTTGGCGGGCATGCGCAAGCGCACGGGTAGCCGTCATCCATCTTGTTGGCACTCTTCCAGTATTCTTGGGTCCGAAGTTCGGAAAAACGCACCCCGCGTGACCCGCTGCCCACAACACCATAGAGTCCGGAGTAACCCATGCAAGCCCATGAAACCTTTGAAGCCCTGTTGCCTCTGCGCGCCGATCTGGCGCTGGCCTTGCGTGCAGCTGCCCATCAGGGGCTGAGCGAGGGCGTGTGCAACCATTTCAGCGTGGCAGTGCCCGGCCGGGCCGACTGGTTCTTGCTCAACCCTCGCGGCTTGCATTGGAGCGAGGTGCAAGCGGCCGACATCGTGATGTGCAACGCAGCGGGTGAGCAACTGGCGGGCTCACACCCGGTGGAGCCGACGGCCATGTTCATCCATGCGGCGGTGCACCGCATCGCTCGCAAATCGGTTGTGTTGCACACCCACATGCCCTACGCCACCGCGCTCACCTTGACAGCGGCGCGTGCCTTGGATACGACCCTCTCGCAGACCGCTATGCGCTTTCACGGTCGCCTGGCGGTGGACGCGCACTACAACGGCTTGGCCTTGGACATGACGGAGGGGGAACGCATTGCCCATGCCATGCAAGGTGCGGATGTGGTGTTCTTGGGCAACCATGGCGTCATCGTCTGCGGTGAACGCGTGGACTACGCTTACGACGATCTGTACTACCTGGAGCGCGCCTGCCAGGCGCAGGTGCTGGCAGCCTCATTGACTCCAGTGGACCCAGCGCTGGCAGCACGTGTGGCGGAACAGACCAACGGCGAGCGGCTTCAGTCAGAGCTCTTTTTTGCCAGCCTGCGTCGGATCATCGGTTGAGTTTATGCCGTGGCATATAGGTGATGGCTTAGATCGGTCGGTCTCTTCATATTTGAATTTTGCGCATGTGCACCAATTTCACGCCTACCCAACGTGCCCCATGGGTCAAGGAAAACCTGGGGGTCGATTTGCCCTCGGGCTATCCCGTCGAAACCTATCCGGGCTACGCTGCACCTTTGGTTGTTCAAAGCCACCAGTCCGGGCGCATGGCCTGTGGTTTGGCCAGATTTGGGTTGATTCCCGGTT
>Ga0255126_1000342_pt1 | contig 20674 bp, 48 predicted proteins | sample Law_Miss_RepA_8d_FD_188556 | JGI IMG/M metagenome (GOLD analysis project Ga0255126, IMG submission 188556) | Freshwater microbial communities from St. Lawrence River, New York, United States - Law_Miss_RepA_8d | ecosystem: Environmental > Aquatic > Freshwater > River | place: USA: New York... | reverse complement strand
AAACAACATGAGTGTTGATGAAGTTTTGCACTTTGTGGCTAATTCGATTGAGACTGTCTTTGACGAAGACAACGTATACACAAGAAAAGACTTCACCGACGAGGAAATCCAAAAGTTTGTCGAGTCCATGACGAACAATCAGTTTGAACTCATTGGAAAATTCTATACCAATCTTCCAGAAATGAAAAAGGATGTGGAATGTCATTGCATTGGATGCCAAAATGACTTCAAAGCATCGTTTACTGGGCTACAAGATTTTTTTACATAATGCTCTGTCACGATAGTCTTGGGAATCTGTATAACACAAATTTTGCGTTGATGCAGCACCACAAGTATTCGCTGACAGAGTTGGAAAATATGATCCCTTGGGAAAGAGAAGTATATGTAAATATGGTTGTGAAGTTTATAAAGGATGAAAATGAAAGACTAAAGCAACAGCAGTTACAAACGAGCAGATAAATGGCACTACCAAATCCAGGTTCAGCACCGCAAACAACACCACCAATCGACAATAGCATACGAGAAGCCATTTCGACGGGTATCAAGGCTGGTTTGTTGACCACACAGAGCAGGATATTTTCTAAAGTTCCAAGAATTCTTGGTGGTGGTATTTTTGCGGAGAGAGCAGAAGAGAAGCGACGAGAACTTTATGCAAGTCAAGGCAGAGATGTCAATACGGGAAGAAAACTCACCAAAGAAGAGATCGAAGAACGAGAACGTCGTAAGATGTCGCAAGATGCGATGGGTGAGATCAATGAAAATGTTGATCTGATTCGCATATTACTTGAAAAGAATTTTGGTAAACCATCAGCCACAGCACTTCCTGCGTTGGGTTTGGCAGGAATGCCAAATATTCTTGCGCCCAAGAAGGATACAACGCCATACGAGTTAGCAGATGACTCTGGTGGAATAAATCTTGCTCAAGAAGAACAGAAGATAGAGCAGAAAAAAGCAGACAAAGAAGTACAACTTGAGGTTCAAGAAAAAGATCATTCATTCACGGAAAAACTTTTTGAGAAGTATTTCGGTAAGTCAAACATAGACAGATCCAAAGCAGGAGCAGAAGCAAAGGCTGGTGGTGGATTACTTAGCAAACTCGCTGGTGTCATAGACACATTTGCTGATTTGAAAACCTTGGGTATCATCGGCAAAGGTAGTAGGCTTGGGAAGATCGGTAGTGCCGTGGCTCGCGGTGGAATGGGTCTTGTTAGTGGTGCAGGAAGAATGATTGGTGGTGTTGCAAGAGGAGCAGTAAATCTTGGTGTAAAAGCGGCGGGTGCTGTTACAGGTGCAGTATCGGGAGCAGCAGCAGCGGGTGGCGGATTCCTTTCCAACATATGGGGTTCTGTAAAGAGTATGGGTGGAAAGATTGCAGACACCGCAGGAAAATTCAAAGGTCTTCTTGGGGGTATAGGAGGACTTGGAAAGATGGTCATTGGTGCAATCGGTCCTGTGATCGAATCTGTACTTTCATACCAAGACATAAATTCCATCAAAAGCGACCCATCTCTTTCCGCGCAAGAAAAGAAAGATCAGATTGGGGAGAGAATTGGAAAAGCCATCGGTTCTATACTTGGTGGTGTTGGTTCAATGGCACTTTTAGGTCCAGTCGGACCTGTAGTTACAACTGCACTTGATGCTTTTGGAGTTGGACCTGGTGCGCTTGGAGAATTCCTTGCCGAGAAACTTGGTGGCAAAAAGATCTACGACATAGCATCTGAAATTCCTGGTTTAGGTTTCATGAAAGTCGATGAGACAGCACCCCCAACAAAAGAAACTCTACCAGCAGAAGGACAACTACAAACAAACACCCCATTCGAATCACCAGAAGACTACAACAAGTTTGGTATGAATTCGGGAATGCAAACTCCTGCATTAACTCCAACGCAAGTAGCCACCGCAGTTCCAAACATGACACCAACTTCTGCTGCGACATTGGGTAATCTTCAAGTTGAAAGTTCTGCTTTGAAGTCTGCACCTCAAATAATGCCGCCTGTTGTTGTTCCAACAAACAATGCCGTTGTAAACAACAACAATAGCGTCTCTTGGATGTCATCGCTGACACCAACGAGATCGGGTGCGGATCTTGATGAGAAGGTATTTAAACTTGGTCTTGCATTCTGAGTTTGTTGAATAGTTTCATATCAAACTCATGTATGCCGTCATCCATTGTGTAGAAGATCTTATCGAAACACTTCACACACCACGGCATACACTTCGGACAAGGGCGTGAGATACGCATCTGTCCGTGGCTATTGAACCGAAAGTTCCACAGTTCAAGACCTTCGCGCTTGTCACACTTCAAGAACGCATCAAGTTCTGAATGCACCTCGCCAAAGAGATATCCGTGCTTAACGGCAAGAGGGTGTGTCTTGAAACGATTGATGCCAACGGCAAGGATTCTATTCTTGTGTAGGATGATGCTACAATGCCTCTTCCTACGGGGGATCTCAAGACACTTTGCATAGGCAAAGTCGATCAACTTGCGGTGTTTTTCGGGATCTATCATAATAAAGATTTTCATCCAATCCCGACACTCCTATTTATGGAGATGTCTGAGACTCATCTAAAAACATTCTATTCGAATTCAAAAGAATGTTATTGTTGCTTTTGCGAGTGCTGCGAGAATCAACATCGTGAAGGTAAATATCGCTAGTACCTTGGCAACACCTAGTGCTATCATGACCGAGTCATCATCGTCTTCCTGTTTCATATTCATCAACATACCCCCATATAATGTATGGGTCAAGCAACACCGTGAATCAAATCTTTGAATCATTTGATTCTGAATCGATTCACGCGAGATAAAAACATTCTTTCTCTCACTTCCTTGACTTCCCTAAAGTAGACGCTACTCTTGTGTCGATGAAGGTCATGGTGTCCTTCAGAGCGCAACTTGTTGAGGGAGGGACTCCTCGACGTATAGATATAGGAAGATTGGTGGCTTTGTGAAATTGTTCCGTATGCTCATAGATACTGACTCCAACCCAGATGACGATGCCCCCATTGTCAAAGGAAAGGAGACTGGTATTATGGAGGAGAAGAACATGTTTGAAGGAGTTAGTGACTCTCGCAAGGAAGCAATGATCCACGATCTCATCCTAGTGGTGAAGTCGGCAATGACGAAAGTGAATGCAAGGGAGCAACTTTGGTGCGACATCCTTGCTAAGACTGAAAATGACATTCGCAGGGTCGTAAACGAAACGATCCGATGAAGGAGTGAAACATGAAAATGGAATTCGATCACAAGTTCGTGGCAGCATTCAATACGTTTATGACAAGCCTCAAGACACTTGTCGAAACATCAACAGCATCATCTAGCACAGCAGACTACGAAGAAGGATACAAGTACATTCGTATCATTCTCGTTCGAACCGATGTGGACGGTTCTAAGAAGAAGTCTGCATGGGGATTCATCGACAAGCGGACTGCGGACATCTTCCGTGCCGCGAGTTGGAAGGCTCCCTGCCTCAACCACATTCGCGGAAACCTCTATGATGAGGACAATGGTCTGAAGCATTGCCATTGGACTGGTCCTGCGTACATATGGGCAATAAACGATTCCAAGAAGGAGGCAGTCGCGGCTCAACCCGCTCCCGAAGGAGGGATCTAATGGGCTACAGACTGCACATTGACATTCCGCTCAACCTCACCGAAGATGATGCAATCAAGCATAGCATTGCTATCATGTCTGCCATCGAAAACATTCTGATGTCGGGTGTGAAGACCGAAGCCGATACCATCAACTATCGTCTTGGTCACGACGATGATCGTCAGAAGTCGAACTACCTCGACAAGAATGAGAACGGACACGTCAGCAACAAGAAGTCAAAGATTCTTCTGAAGAGGGAGTTGACAGCAGCCGAAGACACGATAGAGTAAGTGAACAACGCGCCGTGGGAGGTCTTGGCATCCTCAGTTCGATTTATAACCGAATAAGAGTTGGTTCGAATCCAACACGGCGTATTTCTCAAACAGGCTCTTCGCATATGAGTCGCTGCGATGAAAGCCAACGGTTTCGCGACTCACAGGAGATTTTTGAAATGTTCGGACTTAGCAATAACAGCGTGTTCAAGTATGTCGGTGTTCTCTCTGCTCTCGTCTTTGTGTGGTTCACGTTCCTCTCACCAGAGAGCGCAAATGCAGCACAGAAGGCAAACTACGGTTTGATTGCCCTGTTTGCATCTCTCGCGTTGTATTACTATTCGCAGTTCAACCGTGAGCGTTCTTTCCAAGAGAACGACAGTGTGTATCGTCGCATTGATGACGTTGAGCGTGAGTTCAACCTTCGCATCAATGAAGTTGAGCGTGAAGTCAACGAATGTGTTGATAGCAAGTGCGCTGAATCGTGCAAGCGCGGTCGCTAATGATTGATGGTGTCCGTCTACCATGAGTGGCGGCAGAGGGTTCGCGCATTCTGCGAATAACGCGATTTCGTTGCGGGTATGATGTAGCGGCAACATGTGAGTTTTCCAAACTTTCCTCACGGGTTCGAATCCCGTTACCCGCTTTTCGTGGAAGGTTGTCCGAGTGGTTGAAGGAGCAGCATTGGAAATGCTGTGTGCGCGTAAGTGTACCGTGGGTTCGAATCCCACATCTTCCGTTGTCCGATTGTGTAACGGTAGCACAAGAGATTCTGGTTCTCTTTGTCCTAGTTCGAATCTAGGTCGGACAATTCGGTTGTGTACTCAAGTGGTCAACGAGGGCAGATTGTAAATCTGCTGGCATTCGCCTACGAAGGTTCGAATCCTTCCGCAACCACTCAAGCCGCCATAGTATAAAGGCTATTACCGTTGATTTGTAATCATCAAATCTGAGTTCGATTCTCAGTGGTGGCTTTAAAGGTAGACCACTCCTATATATTACTAGGAGGTCTACCAATGAAAGAATCAGTCTGTGTGTGTTGTCAAAGTTCCTTTAAATACAAACCCGCCGCATCTCTTGGTAAGTATTGTTCCAATGCTTGTCAACACAAACACCAACTCAAAGTAAGAATAGACTCTTGGCTGAATGGTGATAAATCAATCTCAACCCAAACCATAAAAAAACATCTACTCAATGAGAATCCGTCTTGTAGTTCCTGTGGAATATCAAACTGGAATAATCTTCCTCTAGTTTTAGAACTTGAACACAAAGACGGAAATGCAGAAAACAACCAACCATCAAATGTGTGCCTAATCTGTCCCAATTGCCACTCGCAAACACCAACATACAAGAATAAAAACCGTGGTAATGGCAGACACAGTAGAAGAGAAAGATACAAACAAGGTAAGTCTTACTAATTTTTCGGTCCTGTCGTCTAGTCTGGTCTAGGACTGGAGACTTTCAATCTCCCAACTGGGGTTCGAATCCCCACAGGATCATTCTTCCATGCCATGTTATGCAATCTCAATCCGTGAAGACAAGGAACACCTCCTGAGAGATGGGGGTGGTTTCTTGTTCTTCAAGAAAAAGAATCTCGCAATTCAAATGTGCGATTCGATGAATGCACTGCGGAAATCTATGAAGATTGACCAAGTGTATTCAATCTGCAAGATAGATGAGAAAGACTGGAAAGGTTTTCCAGTGATCTACGATCAGGAGTACGAAGATGACGCTACCAAGCGAGATGTTTCATGCTATACGAAACGCACGGCACTTCATGCTGGCGTTGATGGATCCGAAGGAAACTCCAAAGGTTCCAAGAGAAATAAGAAAGCGAGCGAGGGATCGACTCAAGCACTTCCCTTCTGAATACGAAATTACAGAATTGGAAAAGATGTATTCATTCAAAGACAAGGATCCAAACATTCTTCTCAATGAGTGCATGAAGCGTCTTGACTCCATTCGCGGAGAACTTACCATAGTGAACAAGAAGGTTGGTGATGTCGGCAACGGCATCGTTGAAGTAATTCAAAACTCAAGGAGTCAATGAGATGCCAAATAGTAAAGCAAAGAGTGTTGCTAGAAAGCACCGCAAGGCACGAAACCGTTGGAAGAGTAAGAACCGTGAGAGTCTCACCCATGCAAAGGTGAAGTCTCCACCAAAGAAGAAGCAATCTGTTTTTGAGCGAGCGAAAACATCCCCTCTGGCGGGGGCTTCCCCGTCAGCCGTATCTAACCCGTCAGAGGGGACTCCTCGCACCGCATCAACGATGTTGTTCACTGAACTCAAAGCAAAGGGTGGATGAAAATGGAAAAGACACAAATTGTTGAATCACTCCACCAAGGAGTCTGTGAAGTGGTGTTTACCAAGGCAGACGGCACGGAGCGTACACTTCGATGTACGCGATCTGCAAGCATTGCACCAATCACCAACACTAAAACCCTCCTCAATGAGGAGGGTGGTGGTCCAGATGTGATTCCTGTGTGGGACATGGATTCTGCACAATGGCGATCATTCAATATGAATACCATCAAGTCGTTCCGCAAGATTGGAACTACTTTGAATGGTTGAGTGAAAACAAAGAGCCTCTGTAGCGCAATTGGCAGCGCAGGAAACTTTTAATTTCTTGGTTGTGGGTTCGACTCCCACCGGAGGCATTTCTTAATATACATATTAGCGGAGGGTGCTAATATGTGCGAATGCAGATACTGTGGTAAAGAAGTAAATGATCGTGGAAGAACTCAATGTGGTTCTTGCTCGGTGAGCAAGCGTAGGTGGAAAGTCAAGTACGATCTAGTGACTGCAAAGGGAGGAAAGTGTTCTAGATGTGGGTGGGACAAACATCCAGCGGCATTGCAGTTTCACCATACAGATCCATCTAGTAAGGAGTTTAATCTCAGTGCAAACACTCTATTGCGTGAAAAAGGCAACTATGAGGAAGAACTTGCAAAGTGCATTCTTCTCTGTGCAAATTGTCATGCAATAGAGCATCAGAACGGTGACAGGTTTCTTGTTGAGTTGGGATGGAAATCTACGGCGCGGTAGACCAACGGCAGAGTCAGTTGACTTAAAATCAACACAGTGTGGGTTCGAATCCCACCCGTGCTATTATGAAAAACATTGATTACCCAAAAGAACTTCGTAAGATGTATGTTGGCAACTATAACATGGTCATCATTCACGATGCTGCCGACGAGATCGAACGGCTCCGCGCCGAACGCGACGAGGCGCGGCGAAAGTTTTGCGAAATGATGTCGAATAACTCTCGCTTGGAATTCACTACTCCCCAATGGTTTGCTGAAGAAGAGAATTGGGATTGCTTCAAGGATTACAAGTGAACAGAGAACGCTACATCGAACTTGACCGATCAGGAACAGGACTCACCAAGGAAGAGTGGGAGCAGGGTTGGCATTGGTGCAACGAATGGGATGGGATGCTTGTTGGACCAAACACCGACGAAGCACTTGTCTGTTCTTGCAGCCATCCTGCCATCGAAGCATGGAAGGAATCGGAAGATGGAAAAAAGATGCAAAAGGCTCTTGACGAGCGATTTGAAAAACTCACCGAGAAAAACTTCTTGATGGAGGACGGCAATGGCTGATTACACCCCAAATCCTTGGATACTTGACGAGATAGCAGCAAATCGCAAGTGGATGGTGGAAATGATGGATGGTATGCCAACTGAATGTCTGACAAGTTGTGCGAAAGAGATTGAGTCTCTTCGTGCCGAACTCGCAAAAAGAACAGATGAACGGAATGAGGCAAGACGGATGTATTGTGGTTTTGCGGAGTACAATGAACGGGGATCGGAAAATTCATCAAAGGAAGATATTGCACACGCTTTGGGTTGGGACTGCTACAAGGAGGACGGAAAGTGAGCAAAAATTACGAACCAACCTACGAAGGTCAACTGGATAAGTGCCAAGACGAACGACACTCACTCCAAATGCAACTTGAGGAGTATCAGGAGTGCTTTGCAAATCTCCACAAGGAACACCATGAATTGTGGGATGATTTTGAGCGTGTCACGAAGGAACGGGATGAGGCTCGTAGGAGAATCTGCGAAACCACCGACATGACCAACCCCAACGATGACTGCTATGTGCGATTGACCCCGAAGCAGATTGCAGAGCATTATGGTTGGGATTGCTACAAGGAACCGTATTGCTTTCGTGTAAACGGCGTTGTCGTTTCCAAGGGCAAGGCAGTCCCACCAAAGTTTGAACTTGGAGAGGATGACGAATGAGCGATGATATTGTGGCACGGTTGCGCTACTATACACAGGTAGATACCACAACTCCTGTCTTTATAGTCAATGCCGATCTTCTCAAAGCCGCCGACGAGATCGAACGACTTCGCGCGGAACGCGATGAAGCAAGGCGCGAAGTTTGCCAAATGAAAGGAACCGTCAGGTGGAATCACTATTTTCCACATTTCGATCCGAAGGGTTATGCGAAGAATCGCGGTTGGGATTGCCACAAGGATTACAAGTGAACTACGACAATGTGACAAACGACCCTTATCTTGATGAATACTACAAGATTCATAGAGGTTTTGGTCAACCTGAGATCATCGACAAGATGATCTACGAACGCCACGATCAGCGCAACTGCTCTCCGCGCATTCAGGATAAGATTCTGAGTGCAGCATGGCAGATCAAGGAAGAATGGGTAAAGGAAGAAGTTCGTGAGTTCGTGTTGCGTATGTCGTGGCACATCCTGCACCTTGAGGAAACACTCAAGCGGAACAACATTCCCCACGAACCATATCGAAGTTACTACAACACACCAAACGAAGAGGAAGCACATAATGAAACCAAAGATTAGACATACTCTTTATGTTGTGACTATAACAATTCTCACAACAACACTTTTTATGGTGAAGTGTCAAGGGAATTTGTGGGCGCATCAGATTCGTCCCATTGCCACAGAATCCGAAAAAGTGCGTCCACCAGGAGAGGGTGTCAAACTTGGAACAGGAAAGAATATGCATTACAGGATGAACACACAATGAAGACACTAATCGTAACAGCATTTATCACAACGGCAGCACACGGAACTGGAACTCTCTGCACCTTTGAGAATCTTCCTGCTCCAACCACTCCTAGTATGAGTTCCGCTACCACGGGATTCTATTGGGATTACCTCTCCTCATATGAGGGATTCCACTTCACAAGTTCATCCTCCCAAGGCAACTTTCAATGGGGATACTACGATCTCGTTGGTGGTGGGGGATACGCAGGATACGATGAGGGAATCATCGGGGATCGTGCTTTGTTTACCCCGTGGGGTTCTGAGCAGAACAAGAACTACCGCATTCGTCGTGATGATCTTTGGATTCTCAACAGCATTGAAGTCACATCAGTTTGGAATTCGACCGCAGTAGTTATAGAGGGATACCGATACGGAGAGGGTGTGTTTACTTATACTACACAACTCACAGCAGCACAGCGGGTAAAACTAAACATCTCCTCTGGATATCCTGGTCCGCTTAACAACATTACAGAGATCAAAATCTACACCAATACATTTAGTTCTCATCTCGCTATCGACAATGTAAACTACACGGTGCTTCCTGCACCATCGGCACTTGCCCTGCTTGCGATTGCTGGTATTTCAACTAATCGACGGAGGAAGTAGAAATGATGAAACTCGCAACAATTTTAGCATCCGCTTGTGTTGGAATCGTGGCAGAACCACCGATCCTTCCTTTCACAGAAATCAGTGATCAAAAACTCATGACCATGATGCAACACATGGTTGCGGCAGATGAAATCACAACCCAAGATTTCAATGTTGCTCTTCAACTTGAGCATATTCGGTGGAAGTATACCGAAATGCGGACTATATTCTACGACACAGCAAAACAATCAGCGGATGGGTCTGTGATCTTCACAAAGGACTTAGGCAAGATCTTTGATGCCATTGATACTGATTTGGAGAAGCAACGCGAAAAGGCTCTTCAAGAAATTAAGAAGCGTAAGAATGAACAAGAGCAAAAGAAAACTCCTGTTGGAAATGAAGCATGAAAGACATTGCCTATGAACTTCGCGTTCTGAGCAAAAGGCAAGATCTGCCACCTGATGTAATTCGTACAATTTCAGATGCATATGCTGAGATTGTGGAACTTCGTAGTCAAGTAAGCAAATACGCTCTGGAAGCGATCACTCGCTTCGATGAAGAGAATGGGCTTATATAAATACCTCCATACAGGAGGACTTTTCCATGAAGTCGTATAGAGAGTTCATTTCAGAGGCAGCAAGCCGTTCCCTTTCCCGTCTACACGGTCACATTCAGAGTGGTCATATGGTGGGTTTCATCTCAGCAAGCCGTGGGAATCTTTCTCCTGCCCAGAATAATAAAAGAACTAATGAACTTAGAACAAGCCTTGTTCGGCATGGATATAGTCCAATCCCTGTAAAGGGTGAGTACATCGAAGACCACAATGGAGAGAAGAAGAAGGTGAAGGAGAAGACCTTCATGATTCACTCCGGTCAACATCCGTTCCGTTCAAAGACGAATGAAATAGAGAACCATGCAACGCTTCTTAATGATCTCAAGAAGCATGGGGAGAAGTATGGTCAGGACACTGTTCTCACCGTCTCCAAGAAACACGGCAGCGTGTTCCATGGAACGGGCAAGTCTGATTGGGTTCCAAAGGGCAAGAGAGCGCGTATCGGTGGTGCTGGCATCAGTACCAATGTTGGTGACTTCAATACACGATTGAAGCGCAAGAAGTTCATAGTAGGTGGAGGTGCTTAATGAGTGGTTTATTTTCGAAATGGATAGAGAGTTACTTTCAAGGAAAGCGCATATTCGACAAGAGTCTATTTCGCATGACTGCGAATGAACGAATTGCGAAATATGGAATTGATAAGGTTGCTGAACTTCAAACTATGAGTCCAGCAAAGAGAGTCGAGATCTACGGAGAGGATTTTGAACAATATCTCTCCTCTGCCAAGAACGCATAAGATTCAGAATCAAATAAACGAAAGTAAGATTCTTTTCGATTCGCGTTCAAAGAGTATTGACAGCAGAAGATTCCGCGATATACTTGTAGCACAACAGTTGAGGAACGCACGGGACTGCGGTGCGAACTCCTCTTTCAAAAGTGAAGCAGTCAATGTTTAGGAGTGTATAGTTATGGCAACTGCAACCAAGACTCGTTCGACCCGTCCGCTCACCAAGACCCGTCAGGTCATCAATCATCTCCGTTCAGGTAAGCCAATCACTGCGGATCGCGCACTCAACAAGTTTGGTGTGAAGAATCTTCGTGCGATGATTTCTAGCATTCGCGAAGAGTTTGAGAAGTACGGCAACTGGCAAATCACGACAACTCAGAACAACCGTGGTGAGACTGTCTACAACATGATCGACACTCACCCAGGTCAGCGCGTCTACGGCTTTGACGCTCAAGGCAATCGCTTCCGTCTTTGACAAGACAGTCGCGTGATTGACTAGACAATCACTTCAGTGTTTGAATTCAGTATATTATTAATTGTCCGCGTGGGAACGGCAGTCGGGGTCAGCGGATGCTCCGATACTAGAAGTCTAGATCTAGACTAGAACGACGGCAGGGGGTAACTCCCCCTGCCGTTCCCTTTTTATGGAGAGACTGCATGGAAAACAGACGGCACAGCGCAGGAAAGGGTGATTCGTATCGCCCCGTAGATCAGAAGAAGTGGGCAGAGAATTGGGACAGAATCTTCGGTAAGAAGAAATCGAAGAAGAAGTCTTCTCCGAAGAAGACAAAGTAAATCCTTACCTACACCTGTAACTCAGTTGGATAGAGTAACGGATTTCTAATCCGTTTGTCGCTGGTTCGAATCCAGCCAGGTGTGCTTATGGCAGACATTCAACAACTCATAGATCGACTGCAAACCGCAAGAGACGAAGTTAGTAATCCCCGCGCAAAGATGCATGAATACACAAGCGAGGATCTTGAAACTCTCTTGGGTGATGTCATCTTCGCTCTTCAAGAGAAGACAGAAATTCATTTTGAGAACTTGACTCAAGGAGCCGATTGAAATGTCCACAATGAAGACTCTCAACTCTCGCTATGGCGACTCTCGTAAGATCACGGACAATGGTCATGGTGTGTGGACCATCGAAGGAAAAGCACATTACTACCGCGTTGGAATGAATGGTGACAACACAAAGATCGGATACTTCGATCCTGAAGGTGGACCATTCATTTCTGTTGGTAGCGACTATGGTTTCGGCAAGATTGGCGAAATCATCGTTGAAAATACTGAAGAGGGCAACTTCAAAATTCGTGTTGAAGTTGATGATTCAAATTGACACTATTGGCGTTCTGACGAAAACGCGGTCTTGACAAGAGATGCTCTTGCGTAAAACGGTCTGTACTAGTAATCGACCGACAAAGTAAGGTAGATGGTGTAATCCATCATAGTGTCATCATTCATAGGTCGAGTGAATCGACCACAAGAGGCTTGCAAAAGCCTCTTGTTTTGTTTCAGAACTCTAAATATTCATAGGAGGACTGAAACATGGCAAAAAATCTCAACAAGAAGTCCGCTAGAGAAGCAGATGAATATTTTCTATGCACACATGTGAACTCCGAAGGCTATCAATATGAACTTTTGCTCACGAAGAGCGAGTTTGATAATGGAGTTGCGCGAGCATTACGCAATCCCGAAGACATTCCTGTGAATTTCATAGTGTTGCAAGGTATCAAGGACGAAACGAAGTACCCTTGCCCATGTCGCAAAGACGACAAATTGTGAAATTTCAAGTGTAAAAATGCATATTTGAGCGAAAAAATCAGTTTTTGGTCATTTTTCCGAACTATTCGGAAAGAATTTTCACTTTTTTTGGTTTTTTTCGCCCATCAGACTCATTAGGGGCTTGCATTCTGACGATTTACTGTCATACTACCCACATGAGCAATTTCCAAGGCGACATCGAACTTGAACGTCTCGCAAACGATTCCATGCAGGATTGGGGCGATGACTTCGATCCCGAAACCGTGGAGCAAAACGTCATGGAGGAGCATGACGAAGCGCAACGCGATTACCCCGAACGATTCAATTCGCGCGAAGAGTGGGATGCCTACAACGAAGAATGCGACCGCCACGATCTTGAACGGGCGCATCTCAAGGGTAACGACATCGACTTCGGTGATCTTTTCGATCTTTCCTTTTGAAAATCCAACCACAGGAGTTTTCACCATGAGCAAGACCAAGACTGCAAAGAAGTCCGTCCGCACCAAGGTTTCCGTCAAGGTGACGAAGACCGCAGAGCCGTCGCTGATTTTCGACAAGCCAGGTCCACAGACTCACACACGCGAACAGGCAGATGCACGAATTCGTGATCTTCGCGCAAAGGTGAGCAAGATGTACGCAGACGGAAAGTTCAAGTCTTCGATGGCTATGACCGTTCCGCTCACACACATCGACAATGCAACCTACTACAAAATGTGCGGATGTTTTGACCGCGCGATTGACATCTGCGACAACTGCGATTCGAATCTCTGAACAAGGAGAACTACTCATGCCAACGACACAACACAATCTTTCCACTCAATACCGTGTGGGTGAGATCCCAATGTCACATCACTCGTTTGAGGATTTCGCAATGCCGCGAGTGTGGGCGTTGATCGAAACCAATACGGAATACAATGTCACTACCGCGCGAGTTTACACTCCGAATCCTTGGCACCCCAATGAAGTTCGTTTCTACGATTGGACGCTCAACCAAGACGGCATTTGGCGTAGGACTTTGTGAAACCGCCTCTTGACGGCGACCCCCCGTTTCCAGTATAATTGTGGTCTATGGCTACCGCCTCACCTACTCGCCCCTCCTCTCGCACCATCACCAACACCATCACTACCACCAACAACGATAGGAAGAACATGAGCATTGACAAGACCATCACCGTCACGGGCATCAAGTTTTGGAACTGGACGATCACGGCAAAGGTGATTGCAACCTTTGCGTACAATCCCAACACCAACACCTTCTCTCACACGCAGAACAGCATCGGAACCAACGATGGCGACATCTTTGGTCAGGGCAACGATTCGTCCGTTCCCAGCATCTCGTTCAGCAACCATGTCAGCGTTGATGCTGTTCGTTGGGCAAAGATGAATGCCGATGCAGGAATGAACATCGGGCAGCAAGATGATTGGATTGATGCCATCTACACTTCTGCCGAGTTGAACGCTGCTGTGACGGCAGAGTTGGAGTTGCTGAATACCGCTTCCACGATTGTCAAGGAGAACACCAATGGCTAACACAATCGCCATGACACTCGCACAGAAGTCCGACCGAATCCTCGCCCAGACGCGGGGCTTGAGCGGAGCGACACCGAACGCCACGCAACTCATCGAGGAACTGCGGTGGGCGTTGGAGGAGAACATGAAGGAAGTGCAGCGGCTACGGAAGGAGGACGGCAAGTGAAAGACACAGACATCATTGCGGCGATTGCTCCTGACGCGGTATCGCTGATGGACAAGGCAATCGCAGAGATCAAAAGACTTCGCGCAGAAAACAGCACCCTCACCGCCGAGCGCGACGAGGCGAGGAAGATGTGTTGCGAACTAGAAGCACGGATCATCGTGCTTGAGGAGGATCGTCGTGATACATCAAATAAATTTGGTACGAATCCCTGTTCAGAAATTATTCTAGCAGACTCTCCTCTTGCAAGATATCCCAAAGAGATCGCAAAGCGAAAGGGATGGGACTGCTTCAAGGAGGAATCCAAGTGAACAACGAAAACAACAACACCATCACCGCACAAGAGAACATCAACAACCTCGACCTCCTTGGCAAGACCATCATGGGCTTTTACACGTCGGGCAAGAGCATTGATCCTGTGACTGCTTCTCTTCTTGTAGTCCTTGTTGCGGATTGTCGTGTGTACTCGACCGCGCGTGATGCGGATCGTCTCAACGACATCGGCAGCGACATCATCAAGAAAGTTTTCGAAGAAGTGAATCCTTCAAGCAACGAAGAAACCAATTCTGTTTCTGACGTTGCAGACTCCATCATCGCTGATCTTCGCAAGAGTGGCATCAACCTTTGAGAAAACACACAATGAACTTCGCAAACTACACACTCACAACGATTCTCGCTTTCACTGTTGCAACAGCGGGTGTTGCTGTTCCACCACCAGCAAATTTCAACCCCGACGAAATTCTTACTGCGATTCGAAAAGTTGAAACAGGTGGATGCAAAGATCCAAGCAACGCAGTTGGTGATGGTGGCAAGGCAATCGGTCCTTTGCAAATTCACTATTCGTATTGGAAAGATGCAGTTGAGTTCGATCCTTCCATCGGTGGCAAGTACTCAGATTGCAAGAGCGAAGCCTACGCGAGAAAGATTGTGATCGCGTACTGGACTCGCTACGCACCGAATTGGTCATTTGAAACGCTCTCGCGTGTACATAATGGCGGTCCAACAGGTCACAAAAAGACCTCAACTCTGGATTATTGGCGGAAAGTGCAGAAAAAACTCGACTAAAACCACGGTTGGTTCCTCCGTAAGTCCTTATAAGACCTAGACTTACAGAAATCTGAACTTTTTTGACCGATTTTCGTCTGACCCCGTAGACAAACAAGCCAAAGTATCAGATACTTATGGCATGTCGATTAAGAACAACAGCACCAAGTCCGTCCGCAACACCAACAACGGAGTCACCATGTACAGCAATCTTCAGACTCGTCAGCGTCGTTTCGTGGATACCATCGTCTCGCTCTACGGCAACGGTGACGGTGAACACAACTACACTCGCTCGCAAGTTCTCTCTGCCGCCGACAAGTGTGGCATGAGCGGTGCGCCTGTGTGGGTCACGAATGATGTCTTGCGCCGCGCGGGTCGCGGTCTTTATAACATTCCCGAAGCGGTCGCGGCTTGCGCTCCGTCTGCACCAAAGATTCGTGCGGCGGCAGTTGCGGCAGTTGTCGAGTCTGCTCCTGCACCTACGTCGGTTGCCGCTCTCGTCACTGAGGTTGAGAAGTTCATCCCTCAGACGAATCCGATCTACGTTCCGTGGGGTCACTTCTCCACTCTGCGCTCCATCGTCAAGTCGAAGGTGTTCTTCCCCGCGTGGATCAACGGTCTGTCGGGCAACGGCAAGACTCTCATGGTCGAGCAGATTTGCGCGAAGGAAGGACGCGAGTTCTTCCGCGTCAATATCACGGAAGAGACTGACGAAGACGATTTGCTTGGCGGCTTCCGTCTCATCAACGGCAACACTGTGTGGGTCGATGGTCCTGTGGTCGAAGCCATGAAGCGCGGTGCGGTTCTCCTCCTTGACGAACTTGATCTTGGTTCGTTCAAGACGATGTGCCTTCAGCCAGTGCTTGAAGGTAAGGGTGTCTTCCTCAAGAAGGTTGGTCGCTTCGTCAAGCCAGAGCGTGGTTTCACCGTGTTCGCAACTGCAAACACCAAGGGTAAGGGTAGCGACGATGGTCGCTTCGTCGGTACTCGCGTTCAGAATGAGGCTTTGCTTGAACGCTTCAAGGTGACTGTCGATCAACCATACCCGCCCGTTGCTACTGAGATTGCGATTCTCAGCAAGGCGTTCGATGCGCTTGGCGTTGACGCGGCGGTTGCCACGGTTCTGTCTGAAAACCTCTCGCGTTGGTCAGACTCTGTCCGCAAGGCATACGATGCGGGTGCGGTCGAAGATCTCATCTCAACTCGCCGTCTCGTTGCGATTGCCGAAGGCTATGTGATCTTCGGTGATCTCAAGACTGCGATGAACCTCGCGCTTGCGCGGTTCGATGAGAACACTCGCGAATCGTTCTACTCGTTCTACAGCAAGATTGCGGATACCGCGACCGTCGCGGAGAAGAACGCGAAGTCGGACGAGAAGACGGATCAGACTGTCCCGTTCTGATCCCCATCATCGGTGGGCGATGCGACCGCCCTTTTCACATTCTCACATTTCACATTTGGAGTTTTCGACATGAGCAACATTCCAAGTTTCAACAATGTCTGTGGCACTGTAGTTCAATCCCTCGCGGAAACGATCATCAATCGTGAAGCCGTCATCGTTCAACTCCGACAAGAGAACGCGCGTCTTCAGAGTGAAGTTGAGGCAGGAGATACAGACGAGAGAAAGGTTTGGCAACTTCAGGATGAAGTTCGCACTCTCCGCGAAGACAACGCGGCTCTTCGGCGCGTGATCGAACGACAGAATGGTCGAATCGCAACACAGGCTCGACGTGATCCACGCGGCAACACTCCCTCAGACAGCGATCCGCAAACAGGAGTTCAATACGGAGATTTGACTTGACCTGAATCGAACTTGTAAGCGACCGCAAACTCAAAATTTGTTTTCTGTTTTTCAAAATTCAAACTTCAGTAGGAGAAACTCACAATGGCTCGTAAGCCCATCAATCCAAACATCATCAATTGGGACACCGTCGAAAGCACTCTCAACAGCGGCAAGACAAACTTCAAGACTCTTGGCAAGTTGACTGGCGTTTCAGCGTCCACCATTCGTCGCCTGATGCTCTCTCGCTACGGTACTCGTATTGCACTCAAGCGCGGTCGCGCCGTTGGTGGCATCGTGTGGAACAATCAAACTCCACAGTCTGTGCCACCGCAAAGTTCTGATCAAAACGACGAAACCACCAACTCCTAAAACACAGAGGGAAACACACAATGAGTTCTGAAACTTACAATGGGTGGTCAAACCACAGCACATGGAACATTTCGCTCTGGCTTTCAAACGACGAGAATCTTTACAAGACTTCGGTGAATGCTGTTGACAGACTTCATGCCCGTGGTAATCTCCCAACTGCGGAATGGGCAAAGGCATTCGTGAGTGTCGCGTTCGGTGACTACTTTCTCAAGCAAGAGACTCCCGACGAAGTCAAGGTCGATGACCCCTCAATCAACTGGCAAGAGATTGCCAACATGCTTCGCGAACTCGTAACCGTCAACTCCTAAAACACAGAAAGAGAGAATTGCATAATGAGCAAGAACGACGAAGATACCTTCTACCACGATTACCTCGACCGCACTCTCATTGCGCTTGAGGAAGACTACGACGAAGACGAAGAGGAGTGGGAAGAAGAGGAAGAAGATGAATGGGGTGACGAGTTGTCCGATGATGACGATGATGAAGAGGACTTCGAAGAGGAAGACGAAGATGAGTGGGACGAAGAAGACCTCGACAGCGAAGAAGACGAATTCGAAGACGAAGAGGACTTCGAAGATGACGAAGAAGAAGAGTGGGAAGGTGAAGACGAAGATGAGTACTTCGACGATGATGAGTGAGTGAATGCATAGTCTGTCTTTCTGAGAACACAAAACTCCAACAAAGGAAACTCACAATGAGCAGCAACTCGACCGCAAAGACCGTCGCAGAAACCGCCATCCTCAAGTGCATGGAGAGTGAGGTGGGCAAGAAGATCATTGTTTCCAAGATCCTCGCGCTCAATGATGAGAATCGTCGCCTCAAGAACAAGTACAACGAGGCACGAATTGCAGTGTTCTCTCTCAACGAAGTTTCGCTGATTCTCTCAAAGATCATCGAACACAATTACAAGATCTATGCCGATACTGGCATTCCGATGGACTCGACTTCCAAGGTTCTCAACAACAAACTTAAGAACTTCACGTTGGAGAACTTCGGGGAGACGATGGTGATTCGCATTGAAGAAATTCTCCACGACACCGATGGGGATGATCTGTTGCTTCGTGACCTTATCGGAAAGGAACCAATTGCCAATGGCTAAAATCAAATTTCTGCTTGTCACAGAAGATCTGATTTCATACATCGTCACAACTCCATTTGAGCAAGTCTGCGAACTCGTTGCATGGCTTGAAGGCATTCGGGGAAATGCAAAGTTCGTAGATGATCCGGTTGCATGGCTACCAAGCGGATCATTTGCAAACATCATCGTCACAGAGGATGATGTTGATGATCTCCCAAACAACACACAAGCAGCGATACTTGGTGAATGCAATCAGATGTTGTATGAGTGCCACGGAACACTGATGGTCGATGACAATGACTCTGTGTTCTATTGGGTACGAGACAACAAGAACATCGAAGAATGGAAGTTGCCTTCGATGCTCGCACGGGGAGAGTGAAAGTTTTGGGTTGCTCCCGTAGCGTAGAGGATAGCGCGGGTCTTTCCTAAAGACCAGGTCATAGGTTCGAATCCTATCGGGAGCGTTCAGAGAAACTAACACAGGAAACACACAATGACGAACACCGACACCGTTTCTGATTCTCTCAACCGTTTCAACCTTGTCACCTCCGATCACAATCGTGGGTTCACGATGACTTTCTCCAATCGGGTCACGGTTTCCGTCCGTTGGGGAAAGTACAACTACTCCGATGGCAAGACCACCGCAGAAGTCGCGGCAAGGGATGCCGATACGGACGAATGGGTACATGTCACTGGTTACGACTACAACAGCGACAATGTCCTTGGGCATCTCACGACGAACGAGGTCGCGAAGTTTGTCCATGCGGCAGCAACCATGCCTTCTCCAATGAAGGCAAACTCTTGAGACGATTTCCATGTACCAAGCAAAAGCCTACATTCTTCTTCGTGAGCAAGTGCGAGATTCAAATGGTGCAATATGCCGACCACGAAGCGAGATGGTCTTTCTGATCTACGAAGATTCGGGTGGGAAATATGGAAGCCTGATTCAGTACTGTGGTGAAGAAAGAAAGCCAATGCCAGAATTCTATTGGGTTCTCAAATCTTCCAAAGCGCAGAAAGAACTTGAGATCAACGAAGTGGTTCAATCCCATAGGTACTACAACATTGAATTGCTACGCAAACTTTGGAAGTCGATGGTTGCTCACGAAGGCTTCGAAGGAAAGCGTTACAAAAGAATGGACGAATGGGAATGAAAGAAATCACAGTTCACACTTTGATGATGGTCGAAACCAAAAATGCAGACCCATCAGAAAAGTTGGTAATTTCGTTTCTGCTCATAGAACCATTGCTTTGTAGAGTTCGTGTCGATGGTCATAGCAAGTTCTTCGAAAAGTCGAATATGCTTGTAGTGACCACGGAAGGAGATCACCCACTACAGTTTGGATTCGGTGCGAATTGTGAAGAACGAACAATGCCAATTCAGGTTGCGCGGGAACTCTACCAAGCCATTCTTCGTGATACCCGATTCTTTGTTCCTTCCTTCAGCCCCCACACAGAAAAAGTTTTTGTTGAAAGGAGTCTCTATGTCACAACTTGATTCAGACAAAAGAATCAAAGATCTTGAGGAACGAATCAAGAACGCTTCGATTCTTCTTGTAGATTGGGATGGCTACTACAATCCAGAAACGCGAACAGGAAACACAGTCGAACTTGCAAAACTCATAGAAGACACATATAAAGTTCTACAGGGCAAGAGTTGGAGAAACTTCACAAACTACGGAGGTAACAACCATGACCACGACTGAGATTGCTATCGTACTTTTAGTTGCAGGATGCTCGTTCCTCATCGGATGGTACTTGGGTAGAGTTCATCTCATGTTGGATGATCTCATCAAGCGATATGATGAGGAGGGGAAGATGCCCAAATGAAAAGCATAATCGCAGTACTCATAGTTTGTTGGATTCTCTCCATTGTGTTCCGTTGGGTATGGAACTTCTTTCTGAGAGACTTCTGCATAGTTCTACTTCCCCCAAGAGATCATCCAAAGGCAGAGGAGATGGAAGGTTTGTTCAATGCCTATGACAAGGCATTCACAGAGAAGAAGAGGGGAAAGAAGAAGTGAAGTAGAGTAAGGTTTAGAAACTTTGGGAAATCGGTTTGGTGACAAAAAATTGCCAAGCCGATTTTTCATTTTTGGCATAGGGCAAAATAAAAG
>Ga0255126_1000336_pt1 | contig 20877 bp, 17 predicted proteins | sample Law_Miss_RepA_8d_FD_188556 | JGI IMG/M metagenome (GOLD analysis project Ga0255126, IMG submission 188556) | Freshwater microbial communities from St. Lawrence River, New York, United States - Law_Miss_RepA_8d | ecosystem: Environmental > Aquatic > Freshwater > River | place: USA: New York... | reverse complement strand
CGATGTTTCTCCATGTGGATGGCCGGTGGCGGATCTAAGGGCGGTACGGTGTATGGAACCACCGACGAGTTCTCCTACAACATCGTCGAGAACCCCGTACATATTCGGGATTTCCACGCAACGGTCTTGCACCTCTTGGGCCGCGACCACCGCCGCTTCACTTACCGACACCAAGGTCTCGATCAGCGCCTCACCGGTGTCGAAGAAAGTCGAGTGATTCGCGAGCTGATGACTTGAGCGGTGCAGTGGAAGCGCTTTGGAATGAGGACCCCTCATCAAAACGCCTCAGATCACGGTAAAAATCCATCGCGGGTCAATGGGGAAACCATTGTCAAACGGGTGAATTTCCAGTGAAATTCAAACCCCTGCTACAGAGGCCTTTAAATCCTGTGTGGCCAGGTTTTGACGACATCGCTGAACTATGAACGTACCGAAAAACCTTTGGGTTTTTGCGGCCTTGGCGGCTCTGCAGTCTGCCCAAGCCGGAATAACCACTAATAACCTCCCCTCATCGGCTCAACTTCCCGTTTCGGGATCGACCGAGCGAGGGTTTATCATTCGCGCCCTCCAGGGGCCTGCCGAGCCTGCGCTCGCTAACAACGGCGTCCGTGCCCTGCGCCAAATCAATGGAACCCTTGTGGATGCCGCCGGCGTGGCTGTGCCCAATGAGGCTATTCCTGGAACTCTGACCTCACCCGCCGGCGCCTACTTGGTAGACACCGTCAATTTCGAGTTGGACGGTTCTCCGGTCGATATCACTGATATCGAGGGCACCCTCATCACCTCATTTGCTCCCAGCGTGTTCCCCGGCGTCCCGGGCAATGGTTCGCACGGTAACAACTTCGCGGTCGAGGTTGTGGGCTTTCTGAAGCTGCCGGCCGGTGTGACCACCTTCGGCGTCAGCGTGGGTGCGGATCGCACCGACGTGAACAACGACGATTCCTACTCCGTGTTCGTCGGCACCAACCCGCGCGATTTCTTCGCGACCAAGGTGGGAGAGTTCGAGCGGAATTCGCGCGCGTTCCAGAGCAAACAGCGCAATGAGAACCAGTTTGCGGTGAATGCCCCGGTGGCCGGCGTGTATCCGTTCCGCATGATCTACTGGCAGACCGGTCTCGGTGCGAACCTCCAGTGGTACACGGTCAACGAGGCTGGCGAGCGCATCCTGGTTAATGATCCGGCCGATACCCGTGCGATTGCTTCCTACACCGGTTCGACGTCGGCGTCTTCCTCCGGCCCCTATGTGGCCGAAGCCACCCCGGGCCCCGGCTCCGATGGTTTGCAGGCCACCGCTCCGGTGACGGCGTTGATTCAGGATGGCACCACCACCGTGGCCACCTCAGGCGTGAAGCTCGCCTTCAATGGCGCTGCCGTGACCCCGCAGAAGCTGGTCAAAACCGGCAGCCGCATCGAGTTGCAGTATGACCCGAATGCCTCCCGCACCACGGCCAACAACTTGGTGAGCCTCCAGTTCACGGACTCCGCCTCGACGACCCGGACCAACAACTGGTCCTTCGGTATTGTCACGACCGGCGGTTCCACCACCCGTGTCGCCGGCCAGTGGGACTTCGACAAGGGCGACCTGAGTGCGACCACCGGCAAGGCCTTGGAATACCTCGACGGAGCCACCGGCTTGACCAAGACCGGCACTGCGTTCGGTTTGGCGAGCGAACTCGGTCTGCCGGCTCTGCCGGGCGGCGATGCGCGCGTCATGAAGGTCCCTGGTGACCTCTCCAACAAGATTGGTTACGTGATGACCCACGGTATCGCCCCCAACGGCGGCGGCACCCGTGTCAACCAGTACACCATTGTGTATGACCTGTTCGTGGGAACCGCCGGACCGGGTGCGGCCTCGCTGCTGCAAACCAGCTCGAGCGCCAATACTGACGACGGCGACTTGTTCTGGCAGGGCAATAACTTCGGCCAGGGTGGCGGCGGCTACAATGGTCGCGGCACCTTCACAGCCGGAGCCTGGCACCGCGTTGTTGCGGCTTATGACATGGCCGCCACCCCTCCGGTGGTGACCAAGTACGTCGACGGCATCAAGCAAGATGACTGGACCGCCAACCAAGGTCTGGACGCCGCTCGCCGCGCAATGGCCCCGACAGCTATCCTCTTCGGTGACGGTGACCAAGACGAGCGCCGTGAGATGTTCGTTAATTCCATTCAGGTTCGCGCCGGTAAGCTGAGCGATGCTGAGTGTTTCGCACTCGGTGGCCCTTCGGCCGCCGGTATCCCGGCCAGCATTCCGGCCAGCACGGTGACCGGTCAGTGGGACTTCGAGTTCGGTGATCTCAGCGCCTCCATCGGTGCGCCGCTCGACTACCTCGACGGGGCCGAAGGCCTCACCAAGACCGGGACCGCATTCGGTTTGGCCAGCGAACTCGGCGTGCCGGCTCTGCCGGGCGGCGATGCGCGCGTCATGAAGGTTCCGGGCGATTTGTCCAACAAGATTGGGTACATCATGACCCACCGCATCAACCCCAATGGCGGCGGCAGCAAGGTCAACCAGTACACCATTGTGTATGACCTGTTCGTGGGAACCGCCGGACCGGGTGCGGCCTCGCTGCTGCAAACCAGCTCGACGGCCAACACCGACGACGGCGACTTGTTTTGGCAGGGCAGCAACTTCGGTCAGGGCGGCGGCGGCTACAACGGCCGTGGCACCTTCACGGCTGGAGCCTGGCACCGCGTCGCAGCGGCCTACGACATGGCGGCCACGCCTCCAGTGGTGGTGAAGTACGTGGATGGCATTAAGCAGGACGATTGGACCGCGAACCAGGGCCTCGACGCGCCGCGCCGCGCCATGGGTTCGTCGGCCATTCTTTTCGGTGATGGTGACCAGGACGAGCGCCGCGAGATGTTCGTGAGCTCCATTCAGGTTCGCGCGGGTCGCTTGAGCGACGCCGAATTGGCCCTTCTGGGCACTCCGACTGCGGCCGGCATCCCGGTGGCATTGCCTACTAGCACGGTGACGGGTCAGTGGGACTTCGAGTTCGGTGATCTCGGTGCCTCCATCGGTGCGCCGTTGGCTTACCTCGACGGGGCCGAAGGCCTGACGAAGGCCGGGACCGCATTCGGTTTGGCTAGCGAACTCGGCGTGCCGGCTCTGCCGGGCGGCGATGCGCGCGTCATGAAGGTTCCGGGCGATTTGTCCAACAAGATTGGTTACCTCATGACCCACCGCATCAACCCCAATGGGGGCGGCAGCAAGGTCAATCAGTACACCATCGTGTATGACCTCTTCGTCGGAACCGCCGGACCGGGTGCGGCCTCGCTGCTGCAAACCAGCTCGACGGCCAATACCGATGACGGCGACTTGTTCTGGCAGGGCAACAACTTCGGTCAGGGCGGCAGCGGCTACAATGGCCGCGGCACCTTCACGGCCGGAGCTTGGCACCGCGTTGCAGCGGCCTACGACATGGCGGCCACGCCGCCGGTGGTGGTGAAGTACGTGGATGGCATTAAGCAGGACGATTGGACCGCGAACCAGGGCCTCGACGCCCCGCGCCGCGCCATGGGTCCGTTGGCCATCCTCTTCGGTGATGGTGATCAGGATGAGCGCCGCGAGATGTTCGTGAGTTCCATCCAGGTTCGCGCCGGTCGCTTGAGCGATGCACAACTGCTGCTGCTCGGCGCCCCGGATGCTTCAGGCATCCCCATCGCCCTGCCGACCAGCACGGTGACCGGCCAGTGGGACTTCGACTTCGGTGATCTCGGCGCTTCCATTGGTGCTCCGTTGGCCTACCTCGATGGTGACGCTGGCCTGACTAAGGAAGGCACCAAGTTCGGTCTCGCGAGCGAACTCGGCGTCGATCTCATCGGCGGCAAGGATGTCCGTGTGATGCGCGTTCCGGGCGATCTTTCCAACAAGATCGGCTACGTGATGGCTCACCGCATTAATCCCAACGGTGGCGGCAGCCGCGTCAATCAATACACCTTGGCCTTCGACCTCTTCGTCGGAACCACGGGTCCGGGTGCCGCCTCGCTGTGGCAGACCAGCTCGGCCGCCAACACCGATGACGGTGACTTGTTCTGGCAGGGCAACAACTTCGGCCAGGGTGGCAACGGCTACAATGGGACCGGAGCCTTCACCGCAGGTGCTTGGCACCGCGTCATTGCCGCCTATGACATGGCAGCCACCCCTCCGGTGGTCACCAAGTTCGTGGATGGCATCAAGCAGGACGATTGGACTGCCAATCAAAGCCTCGATAACACCCGTCGCACCTTGTCCGCCACTGCCATCCTCTTTGGTGACGGTGACCAGGACGAGCGTCGTGAGATGTTCGTGAGCTCCGTCCAGATCCGCTCCGGCAAGTTGTCGGATGGGGAGATGGCGGCACTCGGTGGAGCTAGCCCCGAGGGCCTCCCGGTCCTCATTGGCGTGGCCGCTCCGGTCCCGACCCGTCCGGTCATCAAGCTCACCCGCAATGGCGATGGTTCGATCACCCTCTCCTGGTCGGGTTCTGAGCCGTACGTCCTGGAGTCCAAGGCTTCCCTCTCGGAGGCCGCTTGGTCGCCGGTGAGCGGTGTCGCCAATAATTCCATCACCATCACCACCTCTGCAGCCTCGGCGTTCTATCGTCTGAAGCAGTAAACGGTTGATCGGTTCCCACGAGCGGCGATCCTTCGGGATCGCCGCTTTTTTTATGAATGCAAACAGGGCCATTGCGTTGATGATCACAACTGTAATGGATGTCCTCACCCCTGCTTACCACCCGCCGCGGGTTTCCCGTGCGGCGTTGGCCTTGGCGGCAGGCCTTCAAGTTTCTGGGGCGGTAGATCCGATGGTGAACGCCCCAGTAGCCATTCCTTACCCAGACCATTCCCGGTTGTTGGAAGTGCGGGATGCTTCTGGCTCCGTTCGTGCCGTGGGCCATCCAGCCGACTGGGCCGAACGGGCCTCCCACATCCGGGCGGGCCTTCAGCAGGCCATGGGTCCGTTGCCCGGCGCTGCAGCCCGGGTTCCGCTCGATCTGGAGGAGTGTGGCGAGACTTCTTCGGGAAAATACCTGCGCCGCAAGATTCGCTTCACGCCAGAACTCGGAGATCGGGTGCCTGCCTGGCTGCTCATCCCTCACGCGTTACAGCACCGGGCTCCGGCCATTCTCTGCCTGCATCAAACCACCGACAGTGGCAAGGATGAGCCCGCCGGCTTGGGCGGACGTGCGTCGCTGCAGTACGCCCATGAACTGGCGGAGCGGGGATATGTGTGCCTCGTTCCGGATTATCCGTCCTTCGGAGAGTACCCCTACGATTTTGCCAAGCAGGGCGCGCATCATGCCAGTGGCTCCATCAAGGCAGTTTGGAACAACGTGCGGGCGGTGGATCTTCTCGAGTCGCTCCCGCAGGTGGATGCCGGGCGTATGGGTGTCATTGGGCATTCTTTGGGAGGCCACAACGCGCTCTTCACCGCTGTTTTTGATTCCCGCCTGAAGGCGATTGTGACCAGTTGTGGGTTTACGCCGTTCCACGATTACTACGGAGGCAAGGTGGCCGGCTGGACCAGTGATCGGTATATGCCCCGGATTCGGACGGTTTATGGCAATGAGGCTGGCCGGATCCCATTCGACTTCTACGAGGTACTGGGGGCCATCGCCCCGCGGGGGGTGTTTTCGAACTCACCGGTCCGAGATGAGAACTTCGATGTCACCGGGGTGCGCAAGGCGTTTGCGGCGGCGGCTCCGGTTTTCGCCCTGCACGGGGCGGAATCACGCCTAGTGCTCAAGACGCCGGATTCTGGGCACGACTTCCCCGAGGCCGAGCGGCGCGCCGCCTACGCCTGGCTCGACAGTGTTTTGCGCTAAGCCGGGATGAGAGGATTGCCTGGGTGTTCGGGGGGAGGGGATCCTGCTTGACCCAAGGGTGGCAGATCGCTGGGGATTGTCCGCATGCCGTCCACCGATGACATCGCGCGGTTCGGTCGAAGGGTTCAAGATCTCCTCCAAGAGATCGGTTCGGCGGATCTGGTGGAAATCCTCGGCGTGTATCTCACCGACACCCGCAGTCGAATGGAACTCCTGCCGCACCTCTTGAGCGCTCGGGATTTTCGGCATCTGGCCCGATGTGCCCACTCCGTTCTCGGGGGCTCATCCATTTTCGGCCTGAACGATCTCGCACAGGCCGCGCTGGAGGTGGAACTGGCCGCAGGACTGCCTGATAATCCTGAGTTGTTTCAGCTCATCGGTGCAGTGCGCGATCGGTACGCCGATTTGGAACCCGAACTGCAGGCCACCCACGCCACGCTGGTGGCGAGTCTCCCTGGATCTGAACCGTCGGAGGCATGAAAAAACCCGCCCCAGATCGGGGCGGGTGAGAGGGATCGATGGAGGTTTCGGTGGAAACCCGGTGATCCGTCGGTGCGGAGATTATTCCTCCACGAACCGGATCGAGCGCTTCTTCTCAGAGCGCTTGCGCTGGTTCTCGTCGAGGATCTTCTTGCGGAGGCGCAAGTTCTTCGGAGTCGCCTCCACGTACTCATCCACGTCGATGTACTCGAGCGCGCGCTCCAAGCTCAGCTTCAGCGGCGGGCTGAGCTGGATGCCCTTGCCGTCGCCCTGGGAGCGCATGTTGGTGAGCTTCTTTTCCTTCACCGGGTTGACCGGGATGTCGCTCTCACGGGCGTTTTCACCGACGATCATCCCCACGTACACTTGATCTCCGGGTTCGATCATCAGGCGGCCGCGCTCCTGTGCCATGTTCAGCGCGTAGGAGGTCGCTTCACCGGTATCCATGGATACCAGGGAACCGTTCTTTCGGGCGGCGATTTCGCCGCGGTCTTCGCCGTATTCGTGGAAGAGGTGACTCATCACGCCCATACCCTTGGTCATGTTGACCAAGTCTGTCTCGAAACCAATCAGACCGCGCATGGGTGCCAGTGCTTCCACCGAGACCAAATTGCCCGCGTGGACCATGTTGGTGATCTGGCCCTTGCGGAAGGCCAAGCACTCCATCACCGCGCCGAGGTTCTCGCTGGGTGTCTCTACGAACACCTTCTCGATCGGCTCCAGGGGTTCGCCCGTCGGGCTCTTCTTCCAGAGCACTTCGGGGCGGCTCACGAGCACTTCGTGGCCTTCGCGGCGCATTTGTTCGACGAGGATCGCAATTTGCATCTCACCGCGGCCGGCCACGGAGAAGATCTTCGGATCGCTGGTTTGCGCGATGCGCAGGGCGACGTTGGTGCGGATTTCCTTCACCAGGCGGTCCCAGATGTGCCGAGCGGTCACCAGCTTACCGTCTTGGCCGGCGAGAGGTCCGTCGTTCACCGCGAACTCCATTTGAATGGTTGGCGGGTCGATGGGGATGTAAGGCAGTGACGCACGCGCTTCGCTGTCGCAGAGCGATTCACCAATGAAGACGTTCTCGAAACCCGCCACGCCCACGATGTCGCCGGCGCCAGCCTCGGTGATCTCGATCCGCTTCATGCCCTCGAAGTGGTAGAGCATGGTGATCTTGCCCTTGGTGATCTTGCCGTTGCCGTGGCGGCAGATGGCTGACTCACCCACCGTGAGGTGACCCTCGACGATCTTGCCGAAGGCGATACGACCCATGTAGTCGCTGTAGTCCAGATTGGATACCAGCAACTGAAATCCCTCGCCTGCCTGAGCACGGGGCGGTGGGATGTGCTTCACGATCGCATTGAAGAGAGGCTCCATCGTGTCGGTGACGTCGGTGAGCTCGTTCTTGGCGTAACCCATTTTCGCCGAACAATAAATGAAGGGGAAATCGAGCTGCTCATCGGTCGCGTTGAGGCTCATGAAGAGTTCGAACACCTGGTCGAGCACCTTCTTCGGGTTGGCGTTCTCGCGATCGATCTTGTTAATGACCACGATGGGCTTGGCACCGGCCTCGAGTGCTTTGCGCAGCACGAAGCGGGTCTGGGCCTGAGGACCCTCGGCCGAATCCACCACCAGCAGCACGCCGTCGATCATGTTCATGATACGCTCGACCTCGCCGCCGAAGTCGGCGTGTCCCGGGGTGTCCACAATGTTGATGTGGAAGTCCTTGTACTTGAAGGCGGCGTTCTTGGCGCGAATCGTGATGCCCTTTTCCTTTTCCAGGTCCATGGAATCCATCAAGCGCTCCACCTGGGTCTCAGCCTGGTTGGCACGGAAGGTTCCGGATTGCTTGAGAAGGCAGTCGACGAGCGTGGTCTTGCCGTGGTCGACGTGGGCGATGATCGCGATATTTCGGATGTGCTGCATAATGGCCGTTTCCCTCCAATAGGGCCGGACAGAATGGCGAGTGGATGGAAAACGTCAAGTTGCAGGAAGAGGTCAAACCCTGTCAGACGCGTAACAATTCTATGACGGCCGATGCACAAGGTTGCGCCGGATCGGGGCGCAAACCCCGATCAGGACGCCCAGTGAACCGTGCCAACCTCCTGCATTTAACTGTTATCGCCATCGAGCAAACCGCCCAAACCACCCAAGATGGAGCCTTCTTCGCGACGGCTTCCACCCCCCGCCGGTGAGGCGGCAATGATTCGGTTGGCCAAGCGGCTCAGGGGTAGCGACTGCAACCAGATCTTGCCGGGCCCTCGCAGCGTGGCGAAGAAGAGACCTTCGCCGCCGAAGAGAGCGGTTTTGACCTTGCCCACGTACTGGATATCGAAGGCGACCGAGTTCTGGTAAGCCACCACGCAGCCGGTGTCCACGCGCAGGGTCTCGCCTGGGGCCAAGACCTTTTCCATGAGTGTGCCGCCGGCATGGACGAAGGCCCATCCATCGCCCTGAAGGCGTTGCATGATGAAGCCCTCTCCGCCGAAGAGGCCTGCCCCGAGCTTCCGTTGCAGGGCGATGCCCACGCTCACGCCCTTAGCTGCACAGAGAAACGAGTCCTTTTGGCAGATGAGTTCGCCACCGAGGTTGGCCAGGTTTACTGCGACGATCTTGCCGGGATAGGGCGCTCCGAAGCCCACGCGGGACTTCCGGGGCGAGTGGTTCTGGAAGACGGTCATGAAGAGCGACTCACCGGTGAGCAGCCGCTTGCCGGCGCCCAAGAGCGCTCCCATAAAGCCGCTCTGTTTTTGAGAGCCGTCACCGAAAATGGTCTCCATCTCGATGCCTTCCTCCATGAACATCATGGCGCCCGCCTCGGCCACCACGGCTTCCATGGGGTCTAGCAGCACCTCGACATATTGAAGGTCGTCTCCGCGGATTTCGTACTCGATTTCGTGCATCATGGCTTTGGATTGAGGGTGGGATCGCCGCCCTGCAGAACCTAACCCAAACGCCAGTTGGCCTCGGGGTCAAGTGGAGGACCGGCCTCGGATTCTAACGCCGCTCTCGGCTTGGGTGGGAGGGTGATTGGGAATACGAGGTCGGGATTTGCCGGCGGGCACCGGAGTAGGCACTATCGAGACCCATGAAGTACCGTCGTTTTGGCCGGACCGGAATCCAGATGCCTGTCTTTTCCTGCGGCGGCATGCGCTACCAGCAATCTTGGTCGGATGTCCCCTGGGATCAGGTGGTTGCTGCGGGGCAGGCCAATTTGGAGGCGACCATCGCTCGCTCCATGGAACTGGGTATTCACCACATCGAGACAGCTCGGGGCTATGGATCCTCGGAGATGCAGCTGGGGCCGGTGCTGGCGCAGTACCCGCGCGAGTCGATCATCCTTCAGACGAAGGTCATGCCCAAGCCGACCGCCCGGGAGTTTTTGGAGACCTTCGAGACCTCCATGGCCTACTTGAAGCAGGACTACGTGGACCTGCTGTCCATCCACGGCATCAACAACCGTCAGCACCTGGACGAGACGCTTCGCAAGGGCGGCTGCATGGAGGTTTGTCGTCAACTTCAGCGCGAGGGACGGGTCCGTCACGTGGGCTTTAGCACCCACGCCACGCCGGATGTGATCTCCGAGGCGATCCGCAGTGATGAGTTTGATTACGTCAACTTGCACTGGTACTTCGTGAACGACCTCAACCGCGTCTGCGTGGCGGAGGCGGCCCAGCGCGACATGGGGGTCTTTATCATCAGCCCGAATGACAAGGGCGGAAAACTCTACCTTGAGTTGCCCAAGATGCGCGCGTTGTGCGCACCGCTGACACCCATGCAGTTCAACGACCTCTACTGTCTGGCCCGACCCGAGGTGCACACGCTGTCTCTAGGTGCGGCCAAACCGTCGGATTTCGACGAGCACATCGCCGGTCTCGAACATTACGAGCAGGCGGCTCAGGCGGTGGAGTCTATCGACCGCCGTTTGCGCGAGGAAATGGAACGCGTGCTCGGGGCTGAGTGGTGCCGCCGCTGGTGGGCCGGGCTTCCGGAATTTGTTGAGGTGCCGGGCGAGGTGAACCTGGTGGAGATCTTGCGCATCTGGACCTACGCCAAGCCCTTGGAGCTGACCGAGTGGGCGAAGTTTCGCTACAACATGCTCGGCAATGCCGATCACTGGTTCCCGGGCGAACACGTCGAGAAGCTCGACTGGTCTCGGCTTAACGAAGTGATTGGTCGCAGCCCGTTCGCCGATCGTCTGGCCGGGATCTTGCGCGAGGCTCACGACTTGTTTCATGACGTTCCGGTCCAGCGACTGAGCCAAAGCTAAGCCCAGTCCGGAGTCCAGTTGCAGTCTAGTGGGAGCTCAGTCGCAGTCCGTCCCCAGGCGATCGTTTTTAACGCGATCCTCTGGGCGGGTCACTCGTACCGCAGCGAATCGATCGGGTCGAGGTGGGCAGCCTTCCAAGCGGGGTAGGTACCGAAGAGAATTCCCACGGCTGAGCAAATGGCCAGTCCGATGCCCACCCAGTCCCAGGGGATTACCGGCGGGGCCTTCACCACGAAGGAAATCAGGTTGCCGAAGAGGATCCCGCCGACAACCCCCAGGGCGCCGCCCACTTCGCTCAACAGCACGGCTTCGGCGATGAACTGGAGCATCACGCTGCGTTTGCGCGCCCCGATGGCACGACGAATGCCGATTTCGCGGGTCCGCTCAGTGACGCTGACGAGCATGATGTTCATGATGCCGATGCCTGCGGCGATCAGGGCAATGCTGCTAATGGCGGCCACGCCGAGGCGAATGGCCGAGGTAAGGCTGCGGAACTGGCTCACAGCCGATTCGTTGGAGACGATCTCGAAGTCGTCATCGTCGCCCGGAGGTACCTGTCGCATCGTACGCAGGACGCCCCGGGCTTGTTCGACCATCTCCGCATAAGTGTCCCGGTTTGGGGCCTGCACTTGGAGTTGAACCGACAGGTTTTCACCGTACAGGCGTCGGGCGGTGCCCAGCGGAATGGCGATGAAGTTGTCGCGACTTTGGCCAAACAACGCGCCGCGTTGGGCGAGCACACCCACTACTTTGTAGCTGATGCCTTGAAACTTCACCGACTCGCTCAAAGGCGATCCCCGCGGGAATAGTTTGGCGGAGAGGTCGAATCCGAGCACACACACCAATCGGCCGCTGTCGTCATCGGCGGCGCTGAATCCGCGACCTTCGCCCAAAGTCAGATTCTGGGTCGTGAAGGCTTCGGGAGTCATCCCGTTCCCTGGAATATTCGGGCTGGTTTGCGCGTAGCGAGACGAAGCCTCACCGGATCCGAAGTTGGCACTGGCCGAGACGGCCTGAGCCAGCGTGACCCGCCGTTCGAGTTGGGTCAGATCCACGATGCGGAAGCGCTTGCGCCGTAGGTATTTTTCCCAATCAGCATCATCGAAGCTGATGGCCGGGAAACGCTGGAACTGGAAGGTGTTGGCCCCGAGGCCGTTCATAGCGTCTTCCAAGTTCTGCTGGAGCACGCGGATGCCGGTCATTACGGCGATGATGGAGAATACGCCGACGAACACTCCCAGGATGGTGAGCGATGAGCGGAGGATATTGGTTTTAACGGCGTTGGCCGCCATCCGCACCATCTCAACCAGTTCGCGCCAGGGAGTCATCGACCGGGGGTTCATGGCTATTCAGATCTCAGCGCGTCGACCGGGTTCATGCGGCTCGCCCTCCAAGCCGGGATGAAACCAGCCACCATGCCCGTGGCGGCTGAGACGAAGAGCGCCAGGGCTACGATCCACCAGGACATGCGTGCCTCGAAGACGGAGCCATTGGCTCGTGCGATCTCGCCGATTTTCCAAGAGATGGGCCAAGCGATCCCAACCCCGATGAGTCCGGCCAAGAGGGTGATTCCGGCGGCCTCCATGAGGAACTGCGTCAGGATGGACCGGCGCTTGGCGCCCAGCGCCTTGCGAATACCAATCTCCTTGGTGCGCTCGGTGACCGACACGAACAAAATGTTCATAATGCCGATGCCGCCCACGAAGAGAGACAGGCCGGTGACAAAGAAGCCGAAGCTGCCCAAGACCGCCTTGAAGCCGTCGAAGAACTTGGTGATCGCCTCCTGTTGGTTGATGGCGAAGTCGTCAGGTCGGCCCGGCTCTATTTTGCGAATGCTGCGGAAGAGGGACCGCGCCTCCTCTAGGGTCTCGGAGACGGTCTCCGGGCTCAGAGCCTTGACCGTGATGACGTAGTCGGGCCGGCGCTGGATGTCGTCTTGGAAACGGGAAATGGGAATGACGGCCTGGTTGTCTTGATTCCAGCCCAGCATGCTGCCCATTTTGTCGAGCACTCCTACAACCTCATAAGGCGTGTCATTAATGCGGACCTTCTTGCCCACCGGGTTGTCGTTCGGAAAGAAGGATTCGGCCAAATAAGACCCGAGGACGCAAACCGGGCGACCTGAACTGACGTCGGAGGCGCTGATCCAACGCCCTTGGGCGACTGTGAGACCGCGAATAATGAGCGATTCTGGAGTATTGCCGAGGAGCCAGACACCTTTGGCCCGGCGACGTTCGTAGGTCACCGACGATTGGTGGATTTCGCACTGAGGGGCGATGGCCGCGGCGGTGGTCATGCGCGACTCGAGTTCGCGGTACTGGGCGAAGGTGATGTCCCGCCGGTTCCGATAAATTCGGTAGTCTTCAAAACTCATCCACGGGAAGCGGCCGATGAAGAGTACGTCCGAGCCCATGGAAGAGACCGACCGGGTGAAGGCCTCGCCCATGCCGTTGATCATGGTCCCTACCAGCGTGGCCGTTAGGATGCCGATCACCACGCCGAGGGTGGTCAGCCCTGAACGCAGCTTGTTGGCCCGGATGGCCGCCACCGCAATTCGGGCCGATTCGCCCAGCTCGCTCCGGAGGTTCATGGTGCCGATACCGAGGCGACGACGGCCCTCGGGTGCGGGTTGGTCTCATCGGCGGCGATCAGGCCGTCGCGGATGCGGATGACCCGGCGGGCGTGAAGGGCGACCTCTTCTTCGTGGGTGACCACGATGATGGTGTTCCCACGGCGGGACAGTTCTTCGAAGAGGCTGAGAATTTCGACGCCGGTCTTAGAATCTAGATTCCCGGTGGGCTCGTCGGCCAAGATGATGGACGGGGAGTTTACCAAGGCCCGGGCGATGGCGACGCGCTGACGTTGTCCGCCGGACAGTTCGTTCGGACGATGATGCATGCGCTCACCGAGGCCCACGTTCACCAAGGTCTGTCGAGCGCGCTCACGCCGTTCCTTCGGGGGGACTCCTGCGTAGACCAGGGGTAGTTCGACGTTGTGCAGAGCATCGGCCCGGGCCAGTAAGTTGAAGCTCTGAAAGACAAAGCCGATCTCGCGGTTACGAATGTCGGCCAGTTCGTTGTCGCTCATCCGGGCCACGTCCTTGCCGTTGAGTTCGTAGCTGCCCTCGCTGGGCGTATCTAGGCAGCCCAGCAAGTTCATCAGGGTAGACTTGCCAGACCCCGACGGCCCCATGATGGCTAAGTACTCGCCGCGTTCGATTTGCACTGAGACCCCGCGCAGCGCATGCACCGTCTCGGTGCCCATCACGTATCGGCGGGCCAGGTTCTGGATTCGGATGAGCGACATGGCCGTGGTAGGTGAGCGGCTCAGTGCTTCGAATCCTTGGCCTTCTTTGCCTCCTCGAGTTGGACGAGCGAACCGTCGTTCAACTCCTTGGAGACGGCCTTGAAGTTCCCTGTGATAATTTCTTGTCCCTCGGTCACTCCTTCTAAGATCTCGTAGTGGGAGTCGTCGCTGATGCCCCGTTTCACTGGCAGCATTTTGGCTTTATCGGTTTCTTGGACGAAGACCACCTCGATGGGTTTGACCACGTTGCGAGTCTTCTTGCCGGCCAGAAATTCGATTTGTCCCTTGTCCTCCTCCGAAGTGGACCCCGTCTTCTTTGGGTCGGGTTCGGTGGACGTGGAGCCGGGCATGCGTGTGGTGACGGCTTGAATCGGAACAGTAATAACATTGGTCCGGTAGCGCGTCTCGATGTCGGCCGTCACGCTCATGCCCGGTAAGAAAAGTCCTGTGTCGGCCATGCGGATACGGACCTCGAACTTGGTGGATTCTTGCTGGGAGCCACTGGCGGTGGTCTTGGCCGAACGGGCCACTTGGGTCACCTGACCATCGAACTTTCGATCCTTGAAGGAATCCACATCGAGCCGCGCCTTGAACCCGGGTTGGATGAGTACGACGTCCATTTCACCAACTTCAACCCGGGCTTCCATTTTAGTGAGGTCGGCCACGGTCATGATGTCGGTACCGGCCATCATACCTGTGCCGGAGACGCGTTCGCCCAATTCTGAATTGAGTTTGGAAACAGTGCCGTCAATGGGGCTGAAAATAATGGTCTTGGCGAGATCCTCCTGCGAGCGCTTGAGGCTGGCCCGGGCCATCTCGATGCGTTGAGTCGAAGCGATGGCATTGGCCCGCGCAACCTCAGCTCCGGTTCGAATTTCATCGATGAGCGATCCACTGATGAGTTGCCGGGAGAAGAGGTCTTCGTTGCGCTTGAGTTCGGCTTCGGCCTTCCGGGCGTTGGCCTCGGCGGTCAGCAGGTCGGCCTGCGATGACTTCAGGCTGGCCTCTTGGCTGCGGAGGGCCGCGGCGTAGAGGTCGGGCCGCACTCGGACTAGTAAGTCGCCCTTGTGCACCTGTTGCCCCTCTTTCACCGGCAGGTCGATGATCTCGCCGGCCACCTCGGAGCTGATCTTCACCTGCATCACCGGTTGCAGCTTGCCGCTCCCGGTCATTACTTCCGTGAGGTTGCGACGTTGAGCCTTCTCGGTAGTCACCGTCATCGGCTTCTGGCGGTTGCAGCCCGCACCGAACAGGGCGGCGGCCGCAAGCAACGGGAGGATGTGGCGATGAGACATTTGGAGGGAATGAAAACGGTTCGACTGGGGGTTCCTGGGAGGCTTAGGGAAGAGAGTCGTTCAGCTCATAATGCGTTGAACCTATCCCAGATCGGACACCGAATTTCGAAAATTTCTGAAATACTCGGGTCAATTCATCGGCTGAGTGCCCGCGGTCTGGGGGGCTTCCCGTTACTGAGGGGCGCAACCGACTGAGGCCCCGCTAAATAATTCGACGCGATCCGACGGGGCCGTCGGGCGACTTAATGTTGGTCCAAGCAACCAAACTTCACGAACAGGCCGCCGAAGATCGCTGTGCCGCCCAAAAGCAGGAAGACACCGTACCCTTTGCCGCTGGCAGTACAGGCGATGCCGGCACTCAGCACGGCCGTGGTCACGAGGAAAAAGGCGAGCGACGCGATGAACTTCATGTCGAACGATCATAGCCAGAACCTCATCAGGCTCAAGTCACGAATAAATGGGTGGGTGGGTCTGGTTACAGCGGGTTTTGTGTTTAGCTCATTGCCTCTGGTCCTACTCCTGCACACTGTGTTCGCCGTATCCCGCACTTCCGACCGCCTTATGAAGAGGACTCCGTCTACCCTTTTGGCCCGCCGCGCCTTCACCTTGATCGAACTGCTAGTGGTCATCGCCATCATCGCCATTTTAGCCGGGATGCTCTTGCCCGCCTTGGCCAAGGCCAAGAGCAAGGCCGTTGTGACAAAGTGCTCCAGCAATTTGCGCAATCTGGGGTTAGCCGTGCGGATGTATGCGTTCGATAACCGTGATCAGTTTCCGGATTGCACGGGGGCTGTTTGGCCCTGGGATCTTCCAGCCAAGGCGGCCAATGCCTTCGTGGTCAACGGCGGCCAGCGGAGCATTTTGTACTGCCCGGGTTTCGAAAAACAGAACAACAACCAACTCTGGTCGTTCACCACGGGGGTGACCAATGAGGTGGCGGGGGAAACGGCCAACGGATACCGCGTGATTGGTTACGCCGTGGCGTTCAAGGGGTCAGGGCGCATCAAGGCCACCAATATCACCGAGGGTTTCAATCCTAAGCCCTGGATTATCGCTGGTCAGGAGTTTGAGCCGGGACCCTCTTCGCGGGTTGTGGTCGCTGACGCCACCTTGTCGAACTCGGCCAATCGCTCGGGTGGTGGCCGCAATTTCACCAAAGTGGATGGCGGATGGGCCGGTCACAGTTCGGCTCACCTCAATGGTCAGCTTCCGGCGGGCGGCAATGTGCTGATGCTCGATGGGCATGCCGAGTTTCGAAAATTTGCCCAGCAGGAGGTCCGGACCGACGGATCGGCTCCTCATTTCTGGTGGTGAGCTCGTCGCAATCGTTCGCAATCATTTGTAAACGACTTCCCTCCCTACGGAATCGTTTCGGTGTGCGCGGGTTTTTGTGAGCGTTGTGCCAACGTCCGCGTTGCGTCGGTAGGCCATTTCTGTAGCTTTTGTTGCACGACTTATGGCTCTCGACGGCACTGATTTTGTGGATACCGACCTGCGCACCTCGGGTGGATCTTCCCCACGACTGGCAACGGCCAGTCCGTCGATGTCCGGGGCCACCGGGCGGGCTCCGACACGAGAAGAACTCGATAGCCAATTGACGGCCACTCAGCAGGACCTAGCCAAATTGCGCGAAGCCCAGGAGCAACTGGAGCGGGCCAAGGCGGCCATCGAGGAAATGCGCCGCCGCCGCGGTGAGTTTCACACGGGTCGCGAGGAGATGCTGCAGAACCTTCTCCGCGGGGTCGCCTTGCTCGAGCAGGCTGAGATGAATCTCCGTCGAGACGCTCTCCAAATGGGACGCACGCTAGAGGGGTTGCGAGGTGCGCTGGGCAATGTGCAGGGACTCAACGAGCAGACCTGGACGGACACCACTTGGGAGACAGAATTGGCCCGGGCCTTGGCAGCGATTGAAAACGCTCGTATGGAGTGGAACCAGGCGCGCTTGGCTTGGTCGGTGTTGGAAGAGGGCTCTGCTGTTGCCGGACAGCCCACTGGGTCTGCTGCGCCCGTCTCACTGCTGACCGGACTGACCACCGCTCAATTGGCTCGTCTGGGCTTGGCCTTCAATTGGCCGGTGGCCTTGCTCGGCCTGGGAGTCTTTGCCTTGGCTGTGGTTCTGGCCCTGAAGCGTTGAGCACGGTCTAGCGAAGATCATGGCTTGGTTCACCAAAGCAAAGGATCCGATGGCGGTCCGTCAGGCCGAGTTGGACCGTGAAATCGAGGTCATTCAGCGGCGCATCTCCGACCTTTCAGCTCGGCCGCTGCCTCCGGCCCGACTCTTGCCGCCTCGCCCTCGAGAGGCCACCCAGCCCTTCGGAGCAGTTCCGCCGCGTGCCGTTCCGGCTCCGACTCCCATGAGTGTGGCGGGCTCGCGATCAGGGTCGTCCGTGCCGACTGATCGTTTTAACCTCGTTGAGGCCTGGCAGCGCTGGGTGCAGCGATTTGGGGGGCAACCCCGTCGCCCTTCCGGCTTGGTTCACTTGATGGCGGCCGGTTCGGTCCACGGTTTGCGTCCCCTCCGCTACGAACGCAAGATTGCCCGCCGCCGTTTCCTGCTGTCGTTGAGCCTTCTTCTCCTCCTGCTCTACGGCATTGCTCGCGAAGTCTTCTGATGGGCCGTGCTATCGGTGTCCCCGTTCCCGGTCCGGAGGTGGCGCCGGGGAAGATCCTTCTCAAGGATAAGTTGGGTGCCCCAGGGAGTGAGGTATTCCAGGGTGATGGTTTCTGAACTGGCCCAGTGCTGCACGGCTGAACGGGGAACAGCCACGTGCCAGCGTCCGGATTGGTTGGTGATTTTCCAGTCGGGCCCGGGGTTCAGCTCCAGGCGGTAGGCCCATTGGTCCTGGGCCAAGGGGCCAATTTGGATCTGGCCGGCACACTGTCCTGTCGCCATCCACTCTACTACTTCCGGAGGTCGCATCCGGAAACGTACTGTCGAATCGACCCACCGTACCTTCATCGGCCAAACGCTGACCGGAACGCGGCCAAAGAGGAAGAAGGCTCCGCAGGCTCAGCGGCAAGAAATCGGTGAGGATCGCACTGGAAGAGTTCGGAGGGTTTGACCGGTGGGTCGGGGTCGCGTTGGATAAAGCCCATGCTCCCACTGCGTTCCTGGAGGTGGATTCCCACGAACTTAATGGCCAAGGTCTTGATGGGTTGGGCGACGACCTTGAGCGAACGATCACCTGGGCGGGGGGATCCGACGTGTCTGCGTTGCGGGGGACGCCCGTGCGCCTCCGGTGGGTCCTGAAAGACGCCGACCTCTATGCGTTCCAATTTCCAGAATGAGAGTGAACCCATTGCTTATGCCGTTTTCACATCAACCTATCGAAGGAGTCGGTCGTATTCCCTGCAGGAGTCCGCATGGAAGTTTGGGGAGTTGGGCCCTGCTCGCGGCTTGGTTGTGTCTTGGCTCGAGGAGCTTGGGCGAGGTCCGGGCCGAGATTCGCACCGGCGCCGATCACCTGGTGGCCGACGAGGCGTCGCCGCTGCGGGGCAAACGGATTGGCTTAATCACCAACCCCACCGGCGTGACGCGCGACTTGGAGTCACTGCCCTTGAAACTGCGCCAACGGAAGGACTTCGAGTTGGTGGCACTCTACGGGCCGGAGCACGGGGTTCGAGGCAACGCGCAGGCGGGTGACAAGGTGGGGTTTCAGTGGGATTCGGTGCTGGGGCTCCCGCTCTTCAGCCTGTACGGCAAAACCTTTAAGCCCACGGGCCCCATGCTGACCAATATCGCCGGGATGGTCCGCGGCAGCCCGGGTATCCCCACCAATGCCCCCTTGGCCGAACGCATCGATCTCATGGTCTTTGACATCCAGGATGTCGGTTCGCGGGCCTACACCTACGTGGGCACACTCTCCAAGGCCATGGAGGCCTGTGCCGAGCATGGCATCCCATTGCTCGTGCTCGACAGGCCCAACCCGCTTGGGGGCGTCGTGCTGGAGGGTCCTGTGCTGGAGGCCCCCGAGTGGGTGTCGTTGGTGGGTATCCAGCCGATTCCTATGCGCCACGGAATGACCGTGGGTGAGCTGGCTCGCCTGTTCAACGCCCGCTTCATGGCCAAGCCGGTGACCTTGACGGTGACACCGGTCACCGGGTGGTCGCGTTCCCTGGAGTTCGCGCAGACGGGCCTGCCTTGGGTGATGCCCTCGCCCAATATGCCTACCCTGGACACCGCGCGCGTCTATCCGGGCCAGGTGCTGCTCGAGGGAACGAACCTCTCCGAGGGTCGCGGAACCACTCGACCCTTCGAGTTCTTCGGTGCGCCGTGGATCCGGGGCAGGGAATTGACCGACGCCCTCAACGCACTCCATCTGCCCGGGGTCGTCTTTCGGGAGGCGTGGTTCACACCCTCCTTCTCGAAGCACCGCGGAGAACTTTGCGGAGGCAGCCAGATCCATGTGACCGATGCAGCCCGCTTCCGTTCGGTGACCACCACACTCCGACTCCTGGAGATTGTGCGGCGGTTGTATCCGAGCCAGCTCTCCTTCCAAGGGGCTACTTTCGATCGCCTGATGGGCACAGCGAAGGTGCGGCCCTTGCTGGAATCGGGTGCCGACCTTGCCCCGGCCATGGCCCGTATCGAGTCGGACTTGAAGGCCTTCGAAGCGCTCCGACAGCCTTACTTGCTGTATCCCTGAGGTGTCCCTGGCTCGGACCCGATTGACTGTCGCCGCAGGGAACGGAGAAGGCGCCAGGCTACCAGGGCCAGAGAGCCTTGGGCGAACACGTCGCCGTGTCGGTGATAGGGGGTCTCGGTGTGAGGGAGCCCAATGGGCACGGTGGCCAAGAGGATGCCGGGTGAATACACCTGGCCTGTCGAGTCGCCCAGGACGTCGCGCGGGGTGCCGCAGGCGTCCCACCAGCCGGTGAGGCCGTTGTTGCAAACCCTCACCAAGGCGACTCCGTTTTCTACGGACCGGAAGACCGCGCTGGCGGTGTGTTGCCACTGCGCTGCGCTCTCCGCGAACCAGCCGTCGTTGGTGAGGCAGAGAATGAAATCGACCTCCGGACGGATATGGTCCCGGATGCCGTGCGGGAAGACGTCCTCAAAGCAAATGACCGGGGCCACGGTGGCGCCCCCAGTGAGGCGGAAGGTCCAGGGGCGATCGCCACTTTCAAACCCGTCGCCGATGGGTGTGATCCACTTGAGGAAGGGGAGCCAGCGGGCCAGTGGGACGTATTCGCCAAAGGGAACGAGTCGCCGCTTCCAGTAGGCCGGTGGCATGGAGCCATCGGCGCGTCGCAGGAAGGCTGCGTTGTAGCGGGCCACGGCGGGTCGATCTCCGGCCCCGCCTTCCCGGGCCACGGAATCGTCGGCCCCCAGAATCCAGTCCGGCCCGTTCTTCCCGAGCAGTGCCACCATGCGAGCGTAGTTGGTGTCCGTGAGGCCAAAGGCTCCCTCGGGCCAGAGGAGTACCTCGGGCTCCAGCGCCAACGCTTGACGGGACAGGCCCTCAATCTTGGCAAAGGTGCGCCCTTGTTCGTCGGGATCCCATTGAAGGGTCTGCGGCACCGAGGGCTGAACGAGACCCAAGCGGACGGTTTCGGGGTTGGCTTGGCGCTCCAGACGGCGGTAGCCCATGACCTCCCAGAACCCCCAGCCCATGACCATCAATGTCACCAGCAGAGGCAGTCGGGCTTCCGCAGTCCAGTTCCAGCGCGATTCCGGACGCAGGCCCATGCTGAGGAAGGCTCCTCCCAGAGCTAGACTGCTCCAGCA
>Ga0255126_1000334_pt1 | contig 20913 bp, 15 predicted proteins | sample Law_Miss_RepA_8d_FD_188556 | JGI IMG/M metagenome (GOLD analysis project Ga0255126, IMG submission 188556) | Freshwater microbial communities from St. Lawrence River, New York, United States - Law_Miss_RepA_8d | ecosystem: Environmental > Aquatic > Freshwater > River | place: USA: New York... | reverse complement strand
GTGCTCGAGGTAGTACATGCTTGGCTTCTCGCCAGAGAATTTCCAAGGGTTCTCGCCGGTGATTTCATTGGCGAGGACCCGTGCGGTTCCTTGGGTCCCGTAGACGTAGTCTTCGGTCTCATTGAAGCAATTCGGCATTTGACGGGTTGCGGCGTATGTTTTCGTTCCGTCGGCCCATTGATAGACGATGGAAAAGTGGTCGTAGACATCTCCATAGATTGGATCGGTGCGGACTTGGCGTCCTCCCATACCGTAGGCGAGGACAGGTGGAACGTCGTGATGCAACCACATCGACTTATCGAGAGAGTGAATGAACTGCTCGACGATATGATCACCACTTAGCCAGCGGTAATAAAGCCAGTTCATGACTTGGTTGTGCATTGGGGTCCAGAAGTCTTTCGGTTCGCGAATCCAGAGCGTACCTGCAAGGTAGTTTTCTTGGACGGAGATGATCTCGCCGATAGCACCGGAATGGATTTTCTCCATCGTTGCTTGAACCCCTTTGTCATATCGCCAGCAGAGTCCCGAAACCAACGAGAGCCCTTTCTCCTTGGCAGCTTCACTCGCTGCCATGACGCGGCGTACTCCGACGGGGTCTACAGCGACAGGTTTCTCGCAGAAAATATGTTTTCCGGCGGCAACGGCAGCTTCCATTTGCATTGGACGAAAGCCGGGAGGCGTCGTCAGCAATACGACGTTGATGTCCGTCTCGAGCAGCTTATTCATGGCGTCGAGTCCGGAGAAACACTGTTCATCCGGGACTGCATATTGTTCCCCAAGCGTTCGCTTGAGGTTTCTTTTCGCACCGTCGAGCCGGTCGTCGGTGACTTCTGCAATGGCAGTCAGACGGCAACCCGAGTCGGCATCCATCGCATCTTTGGCCGCACCTGTTCCGCGACCGCCGGCACCAACAAGCCCGACTTTGATAATGTCCGAGCCTTGGGCGTGAACCGATCGGTTGAAAAAGCTAGCGCTCAGGCCGACTGCCGATCCTGCGGCTAGGAACTCGCGTCTCCCAACAGAATTTTGGCTGAGGCTCGCTGTAGAAGCTTTCGAAACGGAAGAAGCGGGTAGATCGTTGGAATCAACACTCATGGCGGGATGGATCCTCAAGGGGTATCGAAATGGGCAAGAATGAGTATTCTTTGCATGGGAGGGAACGAAACTCTCAGAAGAATGGAATGGAATTCCAACTTTTCGTCAGTCTCAACCTTCGTTTATAACCCAACCTTGGCGACATGCAACATAGCCGGATCGAATGTATGAAAGAAACGGAGCCAAGCCAGGGCTAATCCCTGTCGTTTCCCGTTCGACCATCCAATCGAATCCAACACTATCGCAGTACCAAAGGACCGGAATTACCGACCAGAACGCACTTTTCATGAGCGCACAAGAATCTAATAACACTTCCCCTGAAAACATCCCCGCTCCGCAAGCGGCTCAGCATAGCCAAGAACAGGATCGGTTCTATGATGCAATCGATCGCGAGAGACTTGCCAAAAGCCTCTCCTCCACCCACCCGATCGAACTTGAAATCGGGTCCGGCAAAGGACTCTTTTTAATCCGAACGGCAAGTGAGAATCCCGACCGTACGTATATCGGCATGGAGTTAGCAACCAAGTATGCGAGGGAAGCGCAGGAGAAACTTGACAACGCTCAAATCACCAATGCCGTTTTTTTAGCTTGCGATGCTGTAGCTGTTCTCGCGAACGACATTCCAGACAGCTCAGTTGCAGCTGTCCATGTCTACTTTCCGGACCCTTGGTGGAAATCGAAACACAAGAAACGTCGGGTACTGAGCGATGAGACGATTGTAAACATCGAACGTGTATTGAAACCGGGTGGTGAATTGCATTTTTGGACCGATGTACTGGACTACTACGAAATCGCAATTCCTCGTATCGTCGAACTGACGAAGCTTCAGGGGCCCAAATACGTTCCAGAGCCCCCTGCCCTGCATGCAATGGATTTCCGAACTCACTTCGAACGTCGCACTCGACTCAATGGATTACCCGTCTACAGATCCAAGTTTATACGTAGCACCTCATAAACATAGCTAGCTGAAAGGCCGGATTCGTGCTGGAACGATACGAGTACGTTACGCCAACGATGGGGACAACCCTTCGATGTGTCGTATATGCAGAATCGATTGACGAAGCCCAAAGCTGGATCGATGCTGGCCTTTCAGAATTGGAGCTCTGGGTTCCTCAAGTCAACAACTACGACCCGGCGAGTGAAATCTCTCGTCTGAATCAAAGCATTGGAAAAACAGTGCAGGTCTCGTACGGATTGTGGGAAGCGATTCTCGAAGCTAAAAGATGGTGGCAGCTCTCCCAAGGTGCTTTCGATGTAACGTACGGTGCGTTGTTTCAACTCTGGCGAAGCGCAAGAAAAAACAAACAACCTCCATCTCAATCCGCTGTTCGCGATGCATTGGCAACAACAGGCTGGGATAAAGTAAGTCTCAAAGACCAATCCGTTACGATCACCCAACCCGGTGTACTGTTAGATCTCTCTGGACTAGCCACAGGGTTCTTGATCGATAAAGCCGTCCGCAAGATGACTTCAGTCGGAGCAAAATCCTTTCTCGTCGATATCGGTGGAGATATCTGTTTAGGTGCCCCTCCTCCCGAAAACCCGGACGGATGGAAGATATCGATCGCAGGATTGACAAAGGACTCTTCACCACTCGAGCAAGTGCAATTGTCGAATTGTGCTATCACGACCTCTGGTGATCGAAATCAAGTCCTAGAGTTTCAAGGTCGCCGGTTCAGCCATTTGATGGATCCACGAAGCGGCGAACCGATGCAGTTCCCGCAGAGCGCTTCGGTAATCGCTAAAACCACTCTCGATGCAGACGCCGGTGCTACGTGCATGGCGATTCTAGGAACAAACATTTCTGACGACCATTTCCAATCGCTACCAATCTCACGCTGTATCTACCTCTACGCAGATCCCTATGCGAGCTCTCCTTCATCCGAGAACTCTCCATCGAATATTGACGCATCCCGAGTATCCGTTCGTTATCGTTTTTTTGAAAACCCTTGATCCCCCGACCACTTCTCCCGAAATAAATTTAGCCATACCCCGAACCTGCATCTTTTCCTCTGCGAATCAACCAGGAGTTCACCGATGTCAACCGGTCAAACTTGTGAAGAAATCCTCGACGAACTAAAGGGACTAGGCTCCGAAAGCTACAAACGCATTTTGATGAAACATGGTGTCAAAGAGCCCTGTTTTGGGGCGAAGATTGGCGACATGCAGAAAATAGTCAAGCGAATCAAGAAAGACTATCAACTAAGTTTGCTCCTTTACGCATCAGGGGTCTACGACGCAATGTACTTGGCTGGATTGATAGCCGACGACGCCAAGATGACAAAGAAGGACCTCAAGAATTGGATGGCTAAAGCCAATTGCAGATCCCTTGCTAGCTGGACCGTGCCATGGGTCGCTTCCGGTAGCGCACACGGTTGGGAGCTTGCTCACGAATGGATCGAATCGAAAAAGGAACTTGTCGCGATGGCCGGATGGGGGACGATTTCGAGCTTCGTATCGATCACCCCTGACGATCAAATCGATCTTGATGGATTGAAAGTTTTAATCGGTCGCATCGCATCGAAGATTCAAAGCGAAAGTGATCTCGTCCGATACCAAATGAACGCTTGCTTGATCGCGATCGGGACCTACGTAGCACCATTGACCCAAGATGTGATCAAGGTTGCCAAGAAGCTTGGTAGCATCCAAGCGGACTTGGGGGATAACGATTGCCAAGTCCCAGACATTATCGACACGCTGGAAAAAGTCGCACAGCGAGGTAGCATCGGCAAGAAACGCAAGTCAGCGAAATGCTGACGCATGCATCAACTCCTGTGTATCACGTATCCGCCATACACACTTGTTTGACGAAAGATACGTGACGAAAGATACGTGACGTACGAACTTATCTGTGGTCCGTCTCATCTGCGGTCCGTGTTACGGTGGTCCGTGTTACGGTGGTCCGTCTTATCCGCCGTAAGTACGTTGCGATGGACTTCCTGCCCGATGGTTCGCTTGTGCAAGGCTGTAGAGCCGTTGCCCATGCGGCGTTGGGTATTCTCCGGTAATGCAAGCTTGGCAAAGGTGATTGCGAGGTAAATCGATCGCTTTCGCGATGGATTCAACAGGTAGGTACCTCAAGGAATCGCATTCGAGGTTTTCCGCCATTCTCCGTTGAACTTCTTCGGTCAACCCACCGTCCCCAAGGAACTTCGGAGCGTAGAGTTCATCGATGGTCGACATATCGATCCCATAGAAGCAGGGCGCGATGATAGGCGGGCACGCGACTCGAACGTGGATTTCTTTCGCGCCGCCGAGTTCACGAATTCGATTCAACAGAACTTTCATCGTGGTCGATCGAACGATGGAGTCTTCGACCAAAATCACTCGCTTGCCTTCGAGAACTTCACGAAGCGGAGTGTACTTCATCGATGCCTTTACCTTCCGCGCACGGTTCCCTTCGATGAACGTCCTACCAGAATATCGGTTGCGAATCAGACCTTCGCGGCAAGGGATTCGCAGGTGATAAGCCATCGCATCTGCCGCGGCTTTGCTCGTATCTGGAACTGGAACAACAATGGTATCGCTATCGATTTCAATTTCTTTGCGGGCGAGTTCGATGCGAGCGAGTTCTTCACCGAGTCGCGTGCGGGATAGGTAGACACTGCGATCATCGAGAGTACTTGCAACGTTCGCAAAATAAATCCACTCGAAGAAACAGTGGGCAGGTGGTTGATCCGGCACATATTTCCGCTGCTCGATTCCTTGAGGAGTCACGAGCATGCAAGTACCCGGCTGCAGAGAATGAATCATCGAGCGGTCGAAACCGAGGTTAAACAGAGCGACACTCTCACTTGCGGCTGCGAACAACGAGCCATCGAAAGCGTAGCACATCGGCTTGATCCCTTGTGGATCGCGAGCGAGGAGCAACTCACCTTTCGCAGTCAGAAGCGCTAGCGAGAAAGCACCATCGAAGCCTTTAGCTGCATTCGCAAATACATCGATCAGTGAGAGGGTTGGATTTACGGTTAATTCCCGCCCAAGCTCATGCAAGATGATTTCGGTATCCGTGTCTCGCGCTAGGTGATGATCCCCTTCGCGGGTCAATTTTTCGCGAAGTTCGAGATAGTTTGCCAATTGGCCGTTAAAGCAAAACGAAAACCATTTGTGCTTGTGAATGTGTTGGCGTTCGAACGGTTGAGCGTAGTTCTTATCGTCTTGACCGCAAGTTGCATAACGGACGTGCCCAATAGCGGCAGAACCGACCAATTGTTGCATGATCGCTTCATGCTTACCGCGATGCGAAAGCCGGAAAACTTCGCTGACGGTTCCGATATCTTTGTGGGTTTCGAGCAACAGCGATCGCTGGGGGTTAAAGCTCGTCATGCCGGCGGCAAGCTGCCCGCGATTTTGGATGTCTTGAAGCATCCTCGGAAGCAGATACGAAGTCGCCTCGATACCGATTCCGCTACAAAGCGGGCTTTCGGGGGCAGATGGAAGATGGTAGACAGCCGCTACCCCACACTCGTGATGCAATTCACTCATACGCAAGCTTTTTACCGGAACGACGAACCGAACCCACACGGCGAGCCCACAAGGCGCGTCAGTGTAACCCAATCTTCACAGTCTTGAAACCGCTAAACACCCTTTGGCAAGTCGATTACTTTTGATTGCGTATTCTCAGAACGATCAATTTGCATCGGTTACAGAAGAATTACCGATCGAGACGATTTGCGGTTCACGTTCGCGAAGGCGTCGCAACTGCCCGCAAGCAGCTTGGATTTCATCCCCTTTTCGTTGCCTGAACATAACGTTGATCCCGCCGTCGAGCAGTATTTTTCGAAACTGGTGGACAGCGGTCGACGAAGGTGTTTGGTAAGGCAAACCGGGTACCGGATTGTAGGGGATGACATTCAACATTGCGGTTCGGTGCCTGAGCAACTGCACGAGTTCCTGGGCGCACGCAGGCGAGTCATTTAAATCACCGAGCAAAACGTATTCGAAAGTCAGCCGACGCTTGGTTTTTGCGAAATAACGATCGGCGGCTTCGATAATCGCCCGGATGCCGATCGACTTATTGACCGGCACAAGCCGATTGCGAAGGGGATCGTTCGGGGCGTGCAAACTAATTGCCAAATGGTAAGGTGCATCAGAGGCTGCAAGTTTATCGATTGCCGGTGGCAGACCGACCGTGCTGATGGTGATTCGACGTGGGGAAATCCCCAGTCCCAAGTCGGGATCTTTTGCAACCGACAATGCGTCTAAGACCCGCGGTAAATTTGCAAGTGGTTCCCCCATCCCCATCATCACAATGTGGCTTAATCGCTCATCGACTTCGAGCAGATGCTGCAATTTCAACATCTGCTCAAGGATTTCGCCACGTGTGAGATTTCGCTCTACACCATCTAGACCACTCGCGCAGAACACGCATCCCATCGCACAACCGACTTGACTGCTGACGCAAATCGAGCGTCGAGGACCGTCGCGCAACAAAACGCATTCGATCCTTCCACCATCGGCCAATTGCAAAAGTAGTTTTTCTGTTCCATCGCCGGCCTGTTGGTGCGCGACGAGGGTTGTTCGAAACAGATCAAAATGTGTATCGAGTTGTTTGCGAAGATCCTTCGGAAGATCCGTCATGTCCTCGAATCGCTTGGCGCGGCGCTGGTATATCCAACGTTGAATTTGAGCCGAACGAAACTTCGGCCAACCTCGCTCGACGAGCCAATCTGTCAATCCTTCGCTCGACATGTCCAGCAGATGGCTTCGCTCGGGCTCTACTGGCACGGCGTTACTTACACCGGAACTTAAACCGGGGCCTGCAACGATTGGAGGTACCGAATTGGGTCGGTCGCCTTGCGATGGTTCGCTCATAGCGGATGATTGGATTGACGGTCGAGTGGAAAGTTCAGGGCGGAAGTCTGACAGATTGATGGCCCCGGATTATTTTAGGGCTTTCGCCACTTTTAACCATTCTAAAACAAAGTCCCACAGGCCAGAAAAGACCAGTAAAAGGGTGGGTGGTTTCTCCGGCAAGCTGGCTGCTTTGGCGAGTTCCTCGATCGTTAAAAACGTTCGAGCATCGAAAAGTGAACGGATCTCAAACCGCTCCTCCATTTGCAATGCGATCGTTAAATCGGCAAGTACACCATCGGGCGTCTTTCCTCGAATCAATGCGATCTCCCCCAAGCGATAACCATGTTTAACCAGCCGAACCGTCCACTGCCAATCGGAGAGTACCGAAGCCCCGGTCGCAGTGCTCTGTGCATCGGTTGGTTGGGGGATTGGAAGTTCCTCTGATGATCTTGGAGCCGATGGCAACGACGACATCGTCGGAACAGGGGGAACCGCCAGAACAGGAGGAACCGATGCACCAGGTGAAGCAGACGGAGCGGGTGAAGAAGACGGGGCAGGCGGGGTTGTTGGAACGGTCGAAGAAGTCTGAACAGGGGGAGCGGAAGGTGCTGGCTGGCTGGAATCCCATGTTGCCTCGCGCTGCTTCGCCGATTGCTTAGGAAGCTCCAGCGCGGTCTCGCTTGCATCGCTCGCATGCCAAGCATTAGCAAAAAACTCGGATACTGGTTTCGGGATCGCTCCTGCATCCGCTCTGCTGGATTTACCCAACTCCGTCAGCACTAAAGTTTGCTTACCGAGTTTAAACTCGGCTTGTGCTAACAAACCGGCTTCGAGCATCACCTCTAGGGCTTGCGCTGAATGAGCTTTCTTCCAAGGTTTTAAAACACCGAATTCAGGAAGTCGTTCGAGTCGCAGGCCGGTTACCGACTTGCTGGCCGTCCCCGCAAAGTGTTGAGCAAGCACCGTTTTGCTCAGATACCCGTGGGTTCGTTCGATGGCATTAAGCAAAAGCTGAACGGTTTGAATCGCTTTGCGATGCACTTCGGCCGAGATCTCAACCGCTTGTTTTTTACCACTCGAAGGCTTCTTTGCATCTGCGTTTTTCTTGGTTTCAACCTTAGGTTGTACGCTCGCAACCGAGAGAGGCTCCTCCTGAATCGCTTGGGGCATTGCGGATGATTTCACAGGCTCGATACTTGGAGTCACTTCGGAAGGCGTCGCGATCGGGACACTATCGGAGGCTGCATTCAATGCAATCGGATCGGGCGGTTTAACAGCTCGCTGCTTGGGAAGCTTGGGCCACCCCGAACGACCTTGGCAGCGATCGCATATATTGCAGTCGGAAGCAGACGAGTCGCCAAAGTAAAGGAGAATTGTCTTTTGTCGGCATGCTTTAGACCGCGCGTAGCCGACCATTTGATCGAGCTTTTCGTAGTCAGCTTTCCTGCGGGCGGCCAAGGCTCCGTGATCGATCTTCAGATCATCGAAGTGCACATCCTTGCGTCGAAAGTGGATCGCTCGGCCACGGAAAGGAGGAACGTACTCGAAATCTTCAAGCTTATTGAGTTCCCGCAGATGTCGGTTCATCGTCTCGCGATCCATCTGCAACTGCTCCATCAACCAACGGGGATGGATGTATACGGCTTCGTCTCTTCGATCGCCGACCGCTTTTTCAACCAATCGCAACACGTTTCGTCTTGCGGATGCGTCGCGTGGTAGAAGATCAACAAACGTCGATAATCGATTGGAAAGTCGAAACATCGCCAACCCGCCGGCGACTTCCAATCGCTCAAGAACGCCGGTACGACTGAGGATTTGCAAGGCTGAGTTGACCGCTTCGGCAGTGCTGGAGCGATCGATCTTCTCTTTGATTTCCTCGGCAGTCAATTCGATGGGATCTTCTTCGCAACGCAGTAGGAAATCGTAAACCGACTGAAGGATTTCCTTCGACGGATTTGCATTCTCGATGAAGAACTCTTGGATGTAGCGATCCTGGGGGCTAAACAACAGGACGCATTGCGAAAGGAGTCCATCGCGTCCGGCGCGGCCTGCTTCTTGGTAGTAGGCCTCTAACGTCCCTGGCATGTTGTAATGGATGACGTATCGCAGATCCGATTTATCGATCCCCATTCCAAAAGCGTTCGTGGCGACTATCGCCTTGAGCTTCCCAGCCATGAATTGATCTTGAACGTGCTTGCGCTGTTCAGGGAGCAAACCTGCGTGGTATGCAGCCACGGGAAGTTTCAGATCCTCAGTAAGTTTCTCTACTAGCGTCTCGCATCGTTTGCGTGTTGCGACATAGATGATCCCCGATTCATCGCGCCCATCGAGGAAGTCGATCAAGTTCTTATCTTTGTCTCGGTCGCTCATGCTGTAGACCGAGCCGAAGTAGAGGTTATCGCGAGCGAACCCCGTGATGAACGTCCTGGCCGTGCTCAACTGAAGGCTTTCGAGAATGTCCTTTCGAACCCGAGGGGTCGCCGTGGCGGTCAGAGCGATGGTCTGAACATTGCCGAGGGCTTCGCGAAATCGGCCCAGACGATGATAGTCCGGTCGGAAATCGTGGCCCCATTCGCTGATGCAGTGGGCTTCGTCGATGGCCAAGAGCTGGATCGGAGTAGCTCGGATCGCATCGAGAAACTTTTGGTTTCGCAGTCTCTCAGGGGCAACATATACCAACGAAAACTTACCCGACGCGACTTGGTCAAGCCGCTCGGATTGTTCTTGCATCGTCAGCGAACTATTGATCAGGGTCGCGCGGATTCCTCGGCGTTCAAGCCCGTCGACTTGGTCTTTCATCAAGGCGATCAGGGGGGAGACGACGATCGTTAAGCCTGGACGCACCAAGCTTGGAAGCTGGTAACAGAGGCTTTTGCCGCCTCCGGTGGGCATAACGCATAGGCAATCTTTGCCGGAGATAATATGTTCGATGACTTCTTTTTGCCCACGCCGGAAATTCTGCAAGCCAAATTTGGCTAATGCATCCGATAAATCGAGCGAGGTGGCGGATCCTGTCATGGGGGACGGTGCCTTGAGGCGAAAATAGAAGCGGGATAGCCCATTAGAGTACTCAGTCGAGCACCCACCACAGTGTAACGAATTCCCGGTTTTAGGGGACGGACTGGTAAATTCAATCCCGTTAAGTTGGTCCTCGCACGGATGCGAAGGTTTCTTCGGTAAGTCTTGCCGATCAGCCGGCGTACTGCTGCGAACGCCCAAAAGCGAAATGGGTAAGCCTGATAAACTTTCGCAAAGAAATCGACTTTGACGTTTAGAATCCTCGGGTAGAAGATGTTAAACTGTGAGGGCTTGGCAGGATGCTAGCCCCAAGGAATTTGCAACCTGACCCTTGACCTTGAAATGATCAGCGAATCCGAATGACCAGCCATTTCGATCGTTCCAAAGCAAACTTAGTTATTTCTGCGACAACCCAAAAGTTCACGCAGCGTACTCGCCAGCCCATGCGTCGGCTATTTTCGGGGCTGATGGGAGTCAGCTTTGCGTTAAATTGCTTCTACTCCCAAACGAAGGAAGTCTACGGGCAAGACCCTTTTGGCGATCCGGGTTTTGGAACCACCCCAAGCCTCACGCCTGCGGCACTTCCATCGACGCGGTCCGCGCTTGATCCCAATGAAACCAACGCTGTCGTTCGATCATTGCGCGGCAATCCGCCTACGACCCCCAAGGAATTCGGCAAGGCTCTGGATTGGATGACACGGATTCGGCGTTGGGATGAGACCGGCGCTTGGTTGGATGAAATCGCGAAGCTGCCCCTCGACGGTCCTTCGGCAATCGAAATCCTGCAGTCCGCAGGTGCACGAGCTATCGGTGCTATCGAGTCGAACCCGAAGGCCTTCCGTCCCGAACATCAACAAACGATCGCCAAGCTGCGTCAACTCGCTGATCAGGAGATCCACTCTCCGGCGAACTTGCAACGGCACGTCATACGCTTAACAAGTCCAGACCAAGCGGAGAGACTGCGCGGATACGACGGCCTTCGGGCCGCCGGCGATTCTGGTATTGCCGCGATCCTTAACGCCGTGATGCGACCGAATGGATTGGTACCCACTCCTTCGATGGTCGAAGCCTACTCATTGCTCGGACCGCAAACCACTAAAGCATGGCAAGCCGCCATGACAACCCAAAACATCGATTCGAGAGAACGATTGATTCGACTCGTCAATCGCTCCCCACAAGCGGACATGGGCCCGGAATTGCTTGCAGCCTTGCACGACCAATCGATCAGCCAAGCAACGCGACAAGGAATCAGCGATTCTTTGATCGCACGGGGTAAATCGATCCCCAACGCAAAGCAATCCTACGAGTATGCAGCGACGATTCTCGACCGATCCTTAGATCAATATCGTCAATTAACGAAACTCAACGACGTCCGTACTCAAACGACGTGGGTTTTAGGTGAGGATGCAACAAGCGTGCAGCCCACAAGTGCCAACGCTGCCGAACTAGCTCTCGCGAGAGCTTCCCAAGCAGCCATTACAACGCTCAGGTCGGAGTCCAGCGGCGATGCAGTCTCTGCCAAAGCGATCGTTGCCATGATGGAAAAACTCTCGCATGAAGGTTCGCGAGACTTGACAGCCTCCGAACATTTTCAGTCGCTTGTCCCAAGCACCCTACGCGATAGCCACGAATTCGCATGCTTGATCTGGGATGCGGCCGAACAAGAATCTTTGCGTGGAGCGAAAGCCCTCGCTGTTAGTAACTTGGTGCGATGGCAAGGCAAACTCATGCCCCCACCCGTCAGAGATCGATTAGTACAAGCCGCGAATTCGGGGGATCCTCAAGTCCGTTATCCGGCCACAATCGCTTTAATGAATTCGTTGCTCGATCAACGGCAACTTAGAACCGTCTCGACCGATTCAAATGTGGAGCGAACAACGCTTACTTCGAGCGTTGATCGAAGCGAACCTGCTGGATTTCAAGGATCAAGCCGGGTCGATTTCGTAGGTCGAGAAATGCAACGGCTGATGGCTGACCCAATGGTCATGATTGTCGGTGCTAGTCCCTCGCTTCGATCCCACATGCATCAGCTTGTAGAGCAAATGGGATTTCGGTACGTCGAAGCTTCCTCCGTCGACGACGTGTTTAATACACTGCGAAACGCAACTCCAGTAGAAGCAATTTTTATTCTCGATCACCTTCGAGATTTGGACCTTGGTCAATTGGTTCAAAGAATTCGCATCAATCCATCGACATCGACCGTACCGATCGCGTTGCTTGCTGATTCTCTAAGCAGCCTTGAACACTCCGTCGCGAATTCTGATCCTGGGGTCATTGTGGGTTCTGTTCCGCCAACGATCGATGGTTTTGGGGACATAGTCCACCGCATGGATGATGTGTTGGGGTATCCGAGCACGACCGCAGCAGACCGTGTTGGATGGAAGGAAAACGCAGCGAATTACTTCCGACAACGCTTTCCGCAAGAAGAAGTAACCGATGGGACAGGGGTCTCTATTCGGTTAGCTGATACGCAAGCCGAGCAACAAAATTTGCTACGGATAGCATCGGACGCTCAGGAGCCAGCGAAGCGTCGCGAGCAAGCAAGCCAAATTTTTGTGCAATCCGTGCAAAGATTTGGGCTATTGATCTCTACCGATATGATCAACGGTCAGTACGATGTTTACAACACACGCGGGGCAACCGAGCCGGTCACCCGCATCGTCGTTGGCCGAGTTCTCGACGCGATCGACGCAGAGTATGGTCGGCAGACCGAGTCGAATCCTTAAGCGGCGTCAAATCCGCCTGTGGTATCGACCTTTCAAGGGGCATAGTGAACGAACCGACCGGCAGGGAATTTTGGGATTAGAGTCGGATCGAAATGGCGAACGCAGGGCATGACGACGGGCAGCAATGGGGAGGGCCACGCGAGTTCCTACCCGGCGTGATCGGTTCGTCTCCAGCGATGCAAAAAGTTGCTTTTCTGACCAAGAGAGTTGCGAAAACAAACGCTTCGGTATTGCTTCTAGGGGAGACTGGTACAGGGAAAGAAGTCATCGCCAATGCGATCCACCAGCTTAGTCACCGCGTAGGCGGCCCTTTTGTCAAAGTGAATTGCGGTGCACTTAGCGAAAGTTTGCTTGAGAGTGAACTATTTGGTCACGTGCGTGGAGCGTTTACTGGTGCGGTTGGCAATCGGGCAGGTAGATTTGAAGCAGCCCACACGGGAACGATATTTCTCGACGAGATCAATAGCACCTCACGTCACTTGCAAGTAAAGCTGCTGCGAGTATTGCAACAGAAGCAATTTGAGCGTGTTGGTGACACCGAGACAGTCACGGTCGATACCCGGTTGATCGCCGCAAGCAACAGAGATTTGGCGGTTGAGATTCGCGAAGATCGATTTCGCGAGGATCTGTATTGGCGATTGAATGTGGTTCCTATTGAATTACCACCTTTAAGGAAACGTCGAGAAGACATCCCGTTGCTAGTTTCGCACTTTTTAAAAGTTTACAGCGAGCAAAACGAACGGTTCGTCGTACACATCCAGCCCGCGGCCATGGTTGCGCTTCAAGACTACCACTGGCCAGGGAATGTTCGGGAATTGCAGAATTACGTTGAGCGTGCGGTTGTGATGTCCGAGACCGACGAATTGACCGTCGATCTTTTGCCAGGTGTCGTCACAGGCAATCCGACGCCACAAGAATTTGTCGTTCCGACGAAAGCCATACCACTTGACTTTGAATCCCTTACGAAACAATTGGTTGCCGAGGGACTACGATTAGCAAAGCCGGACCAGAACGATTTGCATGCGAGGGTTGTCGACCGGGTGGAGCGGGAATTGATCATTCAAGTCCTGCAGAGTTGCGGCAACGTGCAGACCAAGACCGCGACTCGTTTGGGCATTAACCGGAACACCTTGCATAAAAAGATGAAGGATTACAATCTCGAAGAGAACGAATCGAGCGATTCGTGACAAAGGAAGAGCAGGATAAGACAATGCCGGAGCGTTTCAGCAGCATTCAATCGGCGGTAGACGCCGTTGCGGCGGGCAAGGTAGTCATCGTTCTTGACGACGAACATCGTGAGAACGAAGGTGATTTTGTTTGTGCAGCCCAGTTGGTCACCCCTGAACTGGTGAACTTTATGCTCTCTGGACATGGGCAATTGTGTTGCTCCATTCTCCCTTCCACGGCGCGGCGATTGGAGTTGCGTCCGCTTGTCGAGACCAACACATCCCCGTTAAGCACCGCTTTCATGACCCCGGTAGACCACGCGGGATGCAAGACAGGGATTACAGCCGCAGAACGAGCCGAGACGATTGTTCGTCTTGCAAATGAACAAACCCAGACTTCGGACTTTGTTAAGCCCGGGCATGTGTATCCTCTCTTGGCCATGGAAGGAGGAGTCTTGCGGCGAGCTGGACACACCGAAGCCTCGATGGACTTGGCAAGAATGGCTGGGTTGGCACCCGCCGGAGTTCTGTGCGAGATACTTAACGCCTCGGGTGATCGAGCCACACGCGATGAATTGATCGCGTTGGCGCAAACTCATGGACTTGAGATTATCACCGTCGAACAATTGATCTCTCACCGACGGGTGAACGAAAAGCTCGTATCACGAGCATCACAGTGCCGTCTGCCTACAAAATATGGTGAGTTTCAAGTAGTGGTGTATGACGTGCAGTTCGAGAGCCAAGAGCCGATCGCACTTACATTCGGTGACATTCAAGCCGACGGTCCGGTCGCACCTTTGGTTCGTATGCATAGCAGTTGTTTTACCGGGGATTTGATCTCCTCGCTGCGATGTGATTGCGGTGACCAATTGCACTTGGCCCTAGAAGCCATCGCCAAGGAGGGGCGGGGGGTTTTGGTGTACTTGCCCCAAGAAGGTCGCGGGATCGGCTTAGCTCAGAAAATCCGTGCCTATGCACTTCAAGACGAAGGTTTGGATACCGTGGAGGCAAACCATCGCCTGGGGTTCAAAGCCGACATGCGAGACTACGGTGTCGGACTGCAAATCCTCAAAGACTTGGGGCTTCGGGACATTCGTTTACTCACGAATAACCCAAAGAAAACCGAGGCCTTTAATCTTCGGGGATTCGACTTAAAGGTCGTCGACCAGGTCCCTATTATTTCCCCAGTCAACGAGCACAACGCCAATTACCTAGCCGCGAAACGCGACAAGCTAGGGCATTTACTGCCGTAAGCCCCGCTGGATATCGCGAAACCTGGAAAACGGCAACTTTTGAGACTTTCGGGTTGCCATCCGAGCAGGATAAGGGGAAGTTTTTTTCCAACCAAAATCCCCACCGGCACCTTGAAATAGACTACGATAATCTTCCGATTGGTGAGTTCATCCTTTTCGTCTAACGCCTCACCGCAACCGGTCTTATCCTTGAGTTTCTCGTCGTACACTTCTTATGAATCGCGATATTCTGCTCATATCCTCGTATGAAATCGACCGTTGGGGGTTTAATGCATTGAGCGACGCATCGAGACGATGCCGGTTTCATTCCGCGCAACCTCATTATGCGATTTCCGATCTGTTTCAAAACTCAACACCTGACTTAACTCTGATCGATTTGGATTATCTTCCAAAAGATCCCATGGGATGCATTATGGAAATGCGTACTCATTACCCAAGCATCGCGACCCTATTGCTATCTCGGTACGAGCAACCTCAAGTATTCCTGAAGGCAGCGAATGCCGGGGTGCTCGGGGTTATTACCAAGAGCGATCACCCATCGCTCATATGGGAAAAATTCGAAACTGCGTTTCGTGGCGAAGCGATATGGACCAAAGATGATCTTCGCCGCCTTGCAGTCTGCGCATCGGCCCTTCCGCCACACAGATACCATCCGATACCGCTGACCCTTCGGGAACGCGATGTCATCGAACGCCTCGCAAACGGTTACAGCAATCGAAAGATCGCAGAGGACTTAAAGATCAGTTACGAGACGGTCAAAGAACACGTACAGCATATTCTCCGTAAACTTTCGGTTACCGATCGCACACAAGCGGCCGTATGGGCCGTTCGCAATAAGCTGGTCTAGCGAGTCTGGTTTAAAGATCAAGCTACACCAGCGAAGGATTCAACCCTTCGATCAGATCAGTATCGAAGAAGCGGTTAGATCAACCGCCGACATCATCGGCTCTGAAGTTCTCGATACCTTCCTGCCACAGTCGCACGGCATTGTCTTGGAGCCGCGCACCGACTTGACTGATCACCTTCGAACACAAGTAGTTTGCGCCCTGGGCAGCTACTCCCGGTCCGTATCCGTGGGTGATTCCGTATAGGAATGCGCCGGCGAACATATCTCCGGCACCTGTCAAATCTTTCGGGTGACAAGCGAACGCGGGGACATGCAATTCCTCCCCGTTGTAGCGCACAAAGGCTCCATGCGGCCCGTCCGTTACAACGCAATTCGGAACCATCGCTCGCAGCGCTTCAAAAGCTGCTGAGGTACTCTCCGTGGCGGTTACCGCTAAGGACTCCGGTGCGTTGCAGAACAATAGGTCGGCTTGCTTGAGCGCCTCGTGGAATGGAGCCCCGAAAGCCGCTGGTACGAATGCTTCCGAACATGTGATCGCGATCTTCGTTCCGTGACTCTTTGCGACCTCAATGGCTCGGCGGATGGCATGCTGGCCGGTTTCAGGGTTTGCAAAAACATATCCTTCGATGAACAACCAAGTCGCATTCGCAATTCGGTCTTCATCGATGTGTCGGGCCGTAAGATGGCTTGCGACTCCCAAACACGTGCGCATGGTTCGCTCGGCATCTGGTGTAATAATCACGACCGATGTTCCTGTGCTCTCCCCTACCATCACGGGATTGCCGATGTTGATCTTCAGGTCGCTGAACTCTTCGACGTAATGCAATCCGTAACGATCGTCACCGACGCAGCCGATAAAGGCGGAATTTCCACCTAATTGCGAAACAGCGATGATGGAGTTCGCTACCGACCCACCACTGACGAGTTGAAGATCATGGGATCCACCGGCGAACTTCGTGAATAGAGCTTTCTGGTCAGCGAGTTCGACGAGTCGCATGGTTCCCCGCTCGTACTGCAACTGTGCAAAATCTTCATCGGAGAGTTGCAGGAAAATGTCCACAATGGCATTCCCTAAACCACACACGTCATATCGCTTCATAATTGTTCTGTTTTTCTATTCTGGGAATTTCCTAAGACTCAATGTCCGCTAGGAATTCTGATTTACTTCTTGCACCCAAAATCCTCTAATCGCACTCGCCCCAGTTGATACTTCATTCTCCGCGAACGTCAACCGCCTATCTGATACATCGCCCGCTCTGGGGGATGAAATCCAATCTGCGAGATACCGTGCGAAGGGTGCTTTTCCTCTACACAGGTGCGAACCAACTGAAAGATCTTCTCGTCTGCTGTTTCGCCTTGAGGAAGTCCTAGGAGCGGTTTTACGTCCCATTCGTCCTGCCCGAAGAGGCAATTTCGGAATTTACCATCCGCCGTCAATCTCAAGCGATTGCAGTCCGAACAGAATGGCTTGGAAACCGGATCGATAAAACCGATTCCACCGATCTTATCCTCAAATAAGTAATCTCGGGCCGGTTGCGACGGATCGCTTGAATCTGCCGGCGTCAGGGGCCCGAACTCAGACTCCACAATCCGCCGTAGCTCATCGCCGGTGACGACTTGGTCGGCACTCCAAGCCCGACTGGCATCCAAGGGCATAAACTCGATGAACCGGATGACAATCCGCAGTTCTCGCGCGTAATGGACCAGAGGGATCAAGTCATCGAGATTGATATCCTTGAGAATCAACGCATTGAGCCTGACATGCAGTGGACTGCGAACTGCAGCCTCGATTCCTTCGAGGACTTTCTCAAGCCCATCGCGGCGGGATATTTCGCGAAAAGCAGGTTCGCGCAGTGTATCGAGTGAAATGTTTACGTGACTTAAACCCGCTTGAACTAACCGGTCCAAGGAATCCCGAAGCATCATGCCATTGGTGGTCATCGCGATTTGAGTAAGCCCGCTAACCGCGCGAAGTTTCTCGACCAACTTGAATAAGTCAGGTCGCATCAACGGCTCACCGCCCGTCAAACGAACTTTTCGTATGCCGGCTTGAGCCAACACCCGGACGATCCTTGCAATCGCATCGTACGAGAGTAAACGGTCTTGGCTGAGGAACCCCGAAACCACTGCTGGCATGCAATACTTGCACCGAATATTGCAGGCATCCGTTACGCTAATCCGCAAAGAAGTATGCCGTCTGCCGTACTTGTCGATCAATTCCCATCGCTTACCCGCGGGACTATTGCTTTCGGAGGAATCGAGTGGCATCGACAAAATAGTACTGAGGGAATGAGGCTAGCCGTCTACAACATGTGTTTGGCTTTGATTTCAAGATAACGGTTAACCATATAGGACGTCAATTGATCGGGGAAAGCGTCGATGACAAGGGCCCCGGAAACCTTCACTTTCTCAATAAGTTCATGCCGCCAGAGTAGCAATTGAGCTGCCGCAGCGCTCGGGTAGAGGATTTCCTCCTCAAGGGCTGGATTGTCTGCCATTTCGAAAACACGCCGGTCTCTCATCAAACACAAAACAGGTAAATGTCGCGGCCGCAACGTCGAAAGGTATCCGGTGACTTGAGACGCCGTGATGTCATCTATCACGTTCGTGATAAGTACCACTAACGTCCGTCGCCTGCATCGCTGAGAGAGGTACAAAAACGCTTCGTCAAAATTTGATTGGTGCATTCTTGGAAACCGGTCGAAGAGTCCATGAAGCATGTGATTCATCTGCTTCGGTCCACCTCGTAACGGGACGTACTTCTCAATATGATCGGAGAAACACATCATCCCCACCGAGTCTCCCTGTTGCAACGCAACGTAGCTCATCATCAAAATGGAGTTCATTGCGTAATCCAACAAACTCAGCCCTCGATATTCGTTGGTCATCAATCGACCGCAATCGAGCAAGAACATGATTCGCTGGCTCTTGTCTTGCTGAAACTCTTTGACCGTCAGCTTGCGTCGCCTAGCAGTAGCTCTCCAATCCATATGCTTGTAGTTGTCGTCAAGCGTATAGTCGCGCAACCGCTCAAAGTTATTGTCTTGGCCAACCTGACGTGTGGCTCTAACTCCAATCAAACTCAATCGATTGGTCTTCGCCAGCATGGCATATTCGGACAACTGCTGCATATTAGGATAAACAGCTACGTCTTGTTTGCACTCTTTATCGAACAAGCGTGTCCAGAAACCTAACTGACTGACGAGCTTAAAATGCACTCGCTCCAGACTGAAAGCACCTCGCCTGTTTGGCTTTAGCTGATACGTAAGTTCCGCTCTTTTTCGAGGTCCCAACTCAAGCGACTGCTCTGGAGGATTCGCTACCATATACTCTGGTAGATCATCGCGGACAATCATCCGATGCTTTCTCGTCCCACGGTTTTCAATCCATAGCGTAACTTCTTGAGATGCCCCCAGTGATCCGCTCTTGAGCATCTGCCTAGTAACTTCGATCGCAGTTGCCTTGACGACCGAAACAAGGTCAACAGCCAGCAAAGCGAGCAAGAGAACATCGACAAGAGCCAAAAAGTAGAAAAGCAAATACGCCTGGCTTTGAAGCGTTTCCATCCATCCCCCGCCACCTTGCGAGCTGCCTCGTCCAAGCGTCAACAAAGGAACGAGGAGCATGAGCAAGGAGAGCGCGAGCGAGGCGCAAATAGCGGCGACCAAGCGCCATGTTGGATAGATGCGCCAGAGGACAGCTAACACCAACAGTGGGCATAGGACAACCAGTAGCCCCAACCACGGAGCCCAAAAAAGTAGCTGTACAAATTGATCAAGTGAACTCATCGATGCGATGTGACTTCCTCCTATCAAACGCGAGGAACATCAATGGTTTTCAAAAGGGTCAACAGCTCGTTGTCAATCTGAACTCCCTCGACCTCAGCTTCTGCTCCCAACACAATCCGGTGACGCAAAGTCGGAAGCACGATTTCAGTCACGTCATCCGGTACCGCAAAATCCCTTCCACGAAAAGCCGCAAGCGCCCTTGCTCCTTGAACCAACGAGAGCCCCGCCCGAGGAGAAGCTCCCAAGTGGAACATGGGCCACTTTCGCGTCGATCGCACAATACGATTGATGTATTGCAGCAACTTCTCTTCGACCCGCACCGAAGCTACTTCCTCGATCAACTTTAAAATAGCCTCCGCATCACAAACCTGCTGGACTTGAGAATTTAGCAATTCTGAAATATCCACCCGACGCGAATGCATCTCCAAAACTCGTGCTTCTTCCTCTTCGCTCGGATAGTCCACCATGGCCTTAAACATGAAACGATCAAGCTGAGCTTCAGGAAGCGAATAAGTCCCTTCGCTTTCCAGCGGATTCTGAGTAGCGAAAACCAAAAAGGGAGCGGGAACCGGATGGGTAACCCCGTCGATCGTCACACAAGACTCCTGCATGATTTCCAGCAACGCAGCATGCGTCTTGGCTGGGGAGCGATTGATTTCATCCGCGAGCAATAACTGCGTGAAGACCGGACCGGGACGAAACCGAAAGTCCTGCTGCTTCATGTCGAAGATCGGGGCTCCGGTCACGTCCGAAGGCATCAAATCCGCAGTGAATTGAATCCTTCCAAATTGGCATCCGGTTACCCGGCCAAGAGTCTTAACGAAAAGGGTTTTCCCAAGCCCCGGTACTCCTTCGATCAACACGTGCCCACCAGAGACAAGAGCGACGAGCGCCGTGGTGACCAACTCTTCCTGACCTACAAAAATCTTCGAAATCTCTTGGCTGGCGCGCAAGAAAAAATCGCGAGCGAGGGAATTGCTCGGCATCTGCTGAGAAACATCAGGCGTCGAAACGTCGGACATGTCGAATCACTCGAAAAATGGTTTGACCAAAATGACATAGATTTCCTGATTGTACGCTATCTTGGCCGTAGTTGTTGCAGGTGAGTTTTCTTCGCACAAGCACAAGGGAAGTTTTATGGTCTTCAATCTACTTACCCCCAGTTTGGAATTCACTCCCTCCGATTGGATCAGCCCTTGGACAATCCGATTGCAGGACATTATC
>Ga0255126_1000330_pt1 | contig 21011 bp, 19 predicted proteins | sample Law_Miss_RepA_8d_FD_188556 | JGI IMG/M metagenome (GOLD analysis project Ga0255126, IMG submission 188556) | Freshwater microbial communities from St. Lawrence River, New York, United States - Law_Miss_RepA_8d | ecosystem: Environmental > Aquatic > Freshwater > River | place: USA: New York... | reverse complement strand
CTCCCCGCCGCCGCCCCGCGGCCCAACATCATCATCTTCCTCGCCGACGACCTCGGTTGGAGCGACGTCGGCTGGCACGGCGGCGATATCGCCACGCCGCATCTCGATCGTCTCGCCGCGGCCGGGGCGAAACTCGAGCAGTTCTACGTGTTACCGGTCTGCTCCCCCACCCGCGCCGCGCTGCTCACCGGCCGCTACCCGATCCGGCATGGCCTGCAGCTGAGCGTGGTGCGCCCCTGGGCCCAGTACGGCCTGCCGCTCGAGGAGCGCACGCTGCCGCAGGCGCTGCGGGAGGCCGGCTACACGACCGCGATCAGCGGCAAATGGCACCTCGGGCACTTCCGCCCCGAGTACCAGCCCACGCGCCGCGGTTTCGACACCCAATACGGGCACTACAACGGCCAGATCGACTACTTCACCCACGCCCGCGACGGCGGCCATGACTGGCACCGCAACGATCGCGAGAGCCGCGACGCCGGATACTCCACGACGCTCATCGGCAACGAGGCCGTGCGCGTCGTCGAGCAGGCCGACCCGCGGAAGCCGTTTTTCCTCTACGTGCCCTTCAACGCGCCGCACTCCCCGCTACAGGCCCCGGAGGAGTACCTCGCGAAGTACGCGCACGTCACCGACCAGAAACGAAAGGCGTTCTCAGCCATGGTCCACTGCCTCGACGATCAGGTCGGCCGGGTCGTCGCCGCGCTCGAGCAACGCGGCCTGATGACGAACACCCTGATCCTTTTCTCCAGCGACAACGGCGGTCCGACCGGGCTCGGCGCAACCAATCGCGGCCTGCGCGCCAGCAAGGCCACGCTTTACGAGGGCGGTGTGCGCGTGCCGGCCTTCGCCTCGTGGCGGGGCCGCATCCCCGCGGGCACGGTGGTCAACGCCCCGTTGCACGTTGTCGACTGGTACCCGACGATCCTTTCCCTCGCCGGCGCCGAAACGCGGCAAACCCTGCCGCTCGACGGGCGCGACGCCTGGGCGACGATCACGAAGGGGGCACCCTCACCGCACGAGGACATCCTCATCAACGCCGTCCCGCGCAGCGGCGCGATCCGGATGGGCGACTGGAAACTGGTGCTGAACGGCTCCGTCGGCGCCAACGACCTCGAGGAGGCCACCGGCAAGGCCAAGGGGGCCAAGAAGAAAGCGGCCGCCGCGAATACGAGCGCCGAGACCGTCGAGCTCTTCAACCTCGCCGCCGATCCCGGCGAAAAGAACAACCTCGCCGCGGCCAATCCCGAGGTGGTCGCCAAGCTGCGCGCGCGCCTCGAAACCTACACCCGGGCCGCCGTGCCACCGAAGGCCGAGGCGCAAGCCGCCGGCTTCAAGGTGCCGCGCGTCTGGGGGGAAACGCCGTGAGGATGCACACCCCGCGCGCGCTCCGCCGCCTCGCCGCCACCCTTACCCTTGCGTTCGGCACCCTGGCGGCCGCCCAGCCCGCGGCGCCGCTGCGGGTGATGTCGTTCAATGTGCGCTACGCGACCGCGCCCGACGGCGACAACGCGTGGGAAAAACGCGATCGCCGCCCGGATGCCCGGCCACGCCTTCGCGGGCGTGGGCCGCGACGATGGCGCGCGCAAGGGCGAGTTCTCCTCGGTCGGTTTCCGCCGCGACCGTTTCACCCTCGTCGCCTCCGGCACGTTCTGGCTCTCGGAGTCCCCGGACAAGCCCGGCAGCAAATCGTGGGACGCCGCGCTGCCGCGCATCTGCACGTGGGTGCGGCTGCGCGAGACCGGCACGGGACGGGAGCTGGTGCTCGCCAACACGCACTTCGACCACCGCGGGAAGATCGCACGCCAGGAGGCCGCGCGCGTCCTGTCGGAACGCCTCGGACCCGTCGCGGCCGGCGTGCCCGCGATCCTCACGGGCGATTTCAACATCGACGAGGACAACCCGGCCTATGCGGTGCTCACCCGCCCCGCGCGGCCGGCGTGGATCGCGTGGATTGACGCTTACCGCACCATGCACCCGGAGCGGCGGCCCGACGAGGCGAGCTTCAACGGATTCAAGGGGGTGACGCGCGGCTCGCGCATCGACTTCGTCTTCCACACGCGCCACTTCCGCGCCACCGCTGCGGCGATCGACCGCTCCGCGCGCGACGGTCGCTTCCCGTCGGACCATTATCCCGTGACGGCGGTGCTGGAGGCCGTACCGTGACCGCTTGGCGGTTTCTCACCGCCGCCCTGCTGCTGGCGGCGTCCGCTGTCGCCGCCGCACCGGGGCGACCCAACATCGTGCTGATCGTCGCCGACGACCACGGCACCGACGCCCTAGGCTGCTACGGGAACCCCGCGATCCGCACGCCGCACCTCGATGCGCTCGCGGCGGAGGGCACGCGCTTCACCCACGCCTTCTGCACAACCGCGAGCTGCAGCCCCTCCCGCTCGGTGCTGCTCACCGGCCAGCACGGCCATCGCAACGGCATGTACGGGCTGCAGCACGACATGCACCACTTCCAGTCGTTCGCCGGGGTGCGCAGCCTTCCCGCGCGGCTCGCCGCGGCGGGCTACCGCACCGCGCGCGTCGGGAAATTCCACGTGGCGCCGGAATCCGTGTATGCGTTCCAGACCGTACTCTCGGGCGGAGCCGCCAACGACCCCGCGAGCCTCGGTCGCAGCCCCGTGGAGATGGCCGAGCACACGCGCGCCTTCATCGCCGACCCTGATCCGCGCCCGTTCTTCCTCTATTTCGCCAGCGACGATCCACACCGCGGCAACATCGTGCTGCCCGACGGCCGCCCGTCGTTCGACACCCATCCCGCGCCTAACCCCTTCGGCAACCGGCCCGGCGGTTACGCCGGGGTGGAGACCGTGCGCTACGATCCCGCCGACGTCCGCGTGCCTTCGTTTCTGCCCGACGCACCGGAAACCCGCGCGGAGCTCGCCCAGTACTACGAGGCCGTCTCGCGCCTCGACCAGGGCGTCGGCCGGCTCCGGCGGATCCTGCACGAGGCGGGCCGTAGGGAGGACACGCTGGTCATCTACCTCAGCGACAACGGCGTGGCGTTCCCCGGCGCCAAAACGACGCTCTACGATCCGGGTATCCGGCTGCCCCTCATCGTCCGCGCGCCGGGGCACCGCCGCCCCGGATCCACGCAGAAGGCGATGGTAACGTGGGCCGACGTCACCCCCACGCTGCTCGACGTCGCCGGGGCGCCCGCGGGGCCCGGCGAGTGCGACGGCCGCTCCTTCCGCGCGGGTCTGGAGGGCTCGCCGCTCGAGGGTTGGGACGAGATCCACGCCTCCCACACGCTCCACGAGGTCACGATGTACTACCCGATGCGGGCCATCCGCACGCGGCGCCACAAGCTTATCTGGAACGTGGCGCACCCGCTGCCGTTCCCCTTCGCGCTGGACCTGGCGCAGTCCCCGACCTGGATCGGCGCCGAACGCCGCGGCGCGACGTACGGCCCGCGTGCCATCGCGGCCTTCCGCCAACGCCCGCGGCTCGAGCTTTACGACCTCGAACGGGACCCGGACGAGATCGCCAACCTCGCCGGCGATCCCGCCCACGCCGCGCTCCTGCGTGACCTCACCGCGCGGCTGCGCGAATTCCAGCGGACCACCCGCGATCCCTGGCTGCACAAGTGGGACCGCGAGTGATGCCCGCGGGCTTGCGCCGCCGGCGCCCCGCGGGGTTACTGCGGCATGGGTCCGCGCATCCTCTTCTTCGGCTACAGCGAGGTTGGCCACGACTGTCTGGCGTTGCTGCTGGAACGCGGTGACAACGTCGTCGCCCTCGTCACGCACGAGGACAACCCTCACGAGAAGATCTGGTTCAAGACCCCGGCCCTCGCGGCGCGCGAACGCGGGATCCCGGTCCTCACGCCGGAGAGCGTGAACACGCCCGAGTGGCGCGAACGGCTCGCGGCGCTGCGGCCCGATCTGATCCTCTCCGTCTACTACCGGCACATGATCGGGACGCGCATCCTCGATCTTGCCCCGCTCGGCGCGTGGAACATGCACGGCTCGCTGCTGCCGAAGTATCGCGGCCGCGCGCCGATCAACTGGGCCGTGCTGCACGGCGAGCCGCGCATCGGCATGACGCTCCACCGCATGGTGCGCAGCGCCGACGCCGGCGCGATCGTCGACCAGGAGGGCGTCGACCTCGGCCCGCGCGACACCGCCGAGCAGGCCTTCCGCCAGGTGCTGCCCTGCGCGCGCCGTGTGCTCGCGCGCCAGATCGACGCGCTGCTCGCCGGCCGCGCGCCGGAGACTCCGCAGGACGATGCGCAGGCGACCTACTTCACCGGCCGTAAACCCGAGGACGGACGCCTCGACTGGGGCCGCGGGTCGCGCGAGATCTTCAACCTGATCCGCGCCGTCACGGATCCGTACCCCGGAGCGTTCGCGGATGTCGGCGGCGCCCGCCTGATGGTCTGGTGGGCCGAACACGAAACCCCGGCCGCCCGGGCCCGGACCGGCCGGCCCGGTGAAGTGCTCTCGCTCTCGCCGCTGGTGGTCGCGACCGGGGACGGCGCCCTGGAGCTCACGCGCACCGAATGGCGCGGCGCCGCGCCGGAAATGCGCGCCGGGCAGATCCTCTAGGACCAAACGACGGAGAGTTTTCGCGTTTCCAAAGCACCCCGACCCGCGTTGCCTCGTCCCAACATGCCCCTCCGCGTTCTCATCCTCGGCGCCAACGGCTTCATCGGCAGCTCGCTCACGCGCGCGATCCTCGACCGCAAGGACTGGGAGGTGTACGGCATGGACGTCGGCAGCCACAAGCTGGAGGACTCGCTGGGCGACCCGCGCTTCCGGTTCGTCGAGGGCGACATCACGATCAACCGCGAGTGGATCGAGTACCACGTCAAGAAGTGCGACGTCGTCATCCCGCTGGTCGCGATCGCGAACCCGATCCAGTACGTGAAGGATCCTCTGCGGGTGTTCGAACTCGATTTCGAAGCCAACCTCGACGTCGTGCGGAAGTGCGCGAAGTACAAGAAACGCATCATCTTCCCCTCGACCTCCGAGGTGTACGGCATGTCGCCCGACGGGAAGCTCGACGAGTCGACCAGCCCGCTGGTGTACGGACCGATCGAGCGCCAGCGCTGGATCTACGCCTGTTCGAAGCAACTGCTCGACCGCGTGATCTACGCGTACGGCGTGCGCGACGGCGTCGACTACACGCTCTTCCGCCCGTTCAACTGGATCGGGCCCAAGCTCGACGACGTGATGGAGCCCAAGGAGGGCAGCTCGCGGCTCTTCACGCAGTTCATCTCCAACGTCATCTTCGGTAAGCCGCTGCAACTGGTCGACGGCGGCCGGCAGACGCGGTCGTTCACGTTCATCGACGACGGCGTGGACGCGCTCCTGCGCATCATCGAGAACCGCGACGGCGCCGCCTCGCGCCGCATCTTCAACCTTGGCAATCCCCGCAACGAGGTGAGCGTGCGCGAGCTCGCGAAGCTCATCATCGCGGCGTTCCGCGATTTCCCCGAGTACGCGGACCGCGCGGCGAAGGCACGGATCGTCGAGGTGCCGTCGGCGAAGTATTTCGGCAAATACTACCAGGACATCCAGAAGCGCGTGCCCTCGATCGCCGCCGCGCGGAAGCAGCTGGGCTGGACGCCGAAGGTCGACCTGCAGCGCGCCATCCGCCTCACCCTCGACTATCACCTCGCGCACAAGCACTACCGGCTCGAGTGAGCGAGGCGGCGCGACGAAGGAGCTCTTTCCGGCTATGCCGTTGCGACTCGCGCTGAAGGTCGACGTCGACACCGACCGCGGCACGCGGGAGGGCGTGCCCAACCTCCTCGCGGACCTGCGGGAGCACGGCGCCACGGCGTGTTTCCTGTTCTCGCTCGGACCCGACCAAACCGGGCGGGCGGTCACGCGCGTCCTCCGGCCCGGGTTTTTCCAGAAAGTGAGCCGCACCAGCGTCGTGAGCATCTACGGCGTGCGCACGCTGCTGAACGGCACGCTGCTGCCCGCGCCGCACATCGGCCGCCGCAACACCGCGGTGATGCGCGCCGCGCGCGAGGCCGGCCACGAGACCGGCATCCACTGCCACAACCACTACCGCTGGCAGGACCACCTGCACCGCATGACCGCCGCGGAAGTCGCGGCCGAGTTCGACGCCGCCCGCGCGGAGTACCGCCGGATCTTCGGCGAGGAGGCGCGCACCGCGGGAGCCGCCGGGTGGCAGAGCAACGCACTGAGCCGCACCGTGTATGACGACGCCGGACTGCTCTATTCCAGCGACACCCGCGGCAACGCGCCATTCTTCCCGCGGATCGGCGCGACCCTCCACCGCACGCTCGAGATCCCCAGCACCCTGCCGACCCTCGACGAGCTCATGGGCCGCCCGGAGTTCCCCGACCACACCCTTGCCGCGCACCTCCTCTCTCTGCTGCGCCCGGACCGGCTGAACGTGTTCACGCTGCACGCCGAGATCGAGGGCATGGGACGGCGGCGCATTTTCCGCGACTTCCTCGCCCGCTGCCGCGGCCAGGGCGTGGAGTTCATACGGCTCGACGAGGAGGCGAAGCGCCTGCTGGCGCACCGCGAAACCATCCCGGTTTGCGAACAGATCCTCGCGCCGATCGACGGCCGCAGCGGGCTGGTCGCGACCCAGGCCGCCTGAGCCGCGGCGGCCGGCCGGTTTGACCGCGGCAGCCGGCGCGCCCACCGTGGCGGCATGAGAACGCCCCGGGGCACCGCCCAGCTCCTCGCCGCGCTGCTGCTGGCCGCGCCGCTCGCCGCCCAGATCGACCGCGTCACCGGCCGCGCCTTCGCCACCCGCTCGGAAGTCATCGCACGCCAGGGCATGGTGTGCACCAGCCAGCCGCTCGCGACCCAGGTCGGGCTCGACGTACTCAAACAAGGCGGATCGGCGGTCGACGCCGCGATCGCGGCCAACGCCGCGCTGGCCCTGATGGAGCCCACGGGATGCGGCCTCGGCGGCGATCTCTTCGCGATCGTGTGGGACGCCAAGGCGAAGCGCCTGCACGGCCTCAACGCCTCCGGAACTGGCGAAACTGGGGGTGAAGACCATCCCGCCGCGGGGCCTGCTGCCGGTCTCGGTGCCCGGCGCAGTCGACGGCTGGTTCGAGCTGCACCGGAAGTTCGGGCGCCTGCCCATGCCGCGGTTGCTCGCCCCCACGATCCTTTACGCCAACGAGGGATTTCCGGTCTCTGAATTGATCGCGTACTACTGGGACCGCAGCGTGCCCGTGCTCGGCCAGGAGCCGGGCGCGTTCCTGGCGACCTTCGCCCCCGGCGGGCGAGCTCCCGGCAAGGGCGAGATCTTCCGCAATCCGGACCTCGCGCGCACGCTCGCCGCCATCGCCGACGGCGGGCGCGACGCGTTCTACCGCGGGGAGATCGCGACGCGCATCGACGCATTCTTCGCGGTCCACGGCGGCTGGCTGCGGAAGGCCGACCTTGAGCGCCACACCTCGACCTGGGTCGATCCCGTCTCGGTGAACTACCGTGGCTACGACGTGCACGAACTGCCGCCCAACGGTCAGGGCATCGCCGCGCTGCAGATGCTGAACATCCTCGAGGGCTTCGACCTCAAGGCCATGGGCTTCAACTCACCCGACGCGCTCCACGTGATGATCGAGGCCAAGAAGCTCGCCTTCGAGGACCGCGCGAAGTTCTACGCCGATCCGGAGTTCTCGAAAATCCCGCTGCGCGGCCTGCTCTCGAAGGAATACGCCGCCCAGCGCCGCGCGCTCATCCGCATGGACCGCGCGGCGCGCACCTACGACGCCGGCAACCCGGCGCTGCAGGATGGCGACACCATCTACCTCACGACGGCCGATTCCGACGGCAACATGGTCTCGCTGATCCAGAGCAATTACCGCGGCATGGGCAGCGGTGTGGTGGTGCCGGGGACCGGCTTCGGTTTCCAGAACCGCGGGGAAATGTTCACCCTCGAGGCCGGACACGCCAACGACTACGCGCCGGGCAAGCGCCCGTTCCACACCATCATCCCCGCGTTCGTCACCAAGGACGGGGAGCCATGGCTCAGCTTCGGCGTGATGGGCGGCGCGATGCAGCCGCAGGGGCATGTGCAGATCATCGTGAACCTGGTCGACTTCGGCATGAACGTGCAGGAAGCGGGCGACGCCGCGCGCTGGCAGCACGAGGGCTCGACCGACTACGACGCGCCGCGGATGACCAGCGGCGGTTTCGTGAACCTCGAACAGCGCGTGCCGTGGGAGACAAAAGCGGAACTGCGCCGCCGCGGCCACGACCTGCGCACCGATCTCGGCGGTTACGGCGGGTACCAGGCGATCCGCCGGGACTCCCGGAACCGGGTGTATTTCGGCGCGAGCGAAAGCCGGAAGGACGGCCAGGCGTCCGGCTGGTGAATCGCCCGCCGCCGGGCGCGATTACAGCCTCCCTCGGCCGTGATCGCGGCGGTAATGTCCGCGGCTGCAGCCGGCGGCTGCCTCACCAGCGGCTAAATCCGAAGATTCGAGCGCGGTCCGTGTGGCCGCAGGCGACCCCGCAGACCACACGGACCCGACGACCACAGGGCCGTTCATCCTGCTCCGTGGCTCCGTGGCGAAACCTTCCGACCGCGCCGCCGCGGCGGATCAAACCCGCGGACCGCCCTGCGCGAGATGACGCGCGCGGAGACGGAGGCCGTTGAGGCGGATGAAGCCGCCGGCGTCGCTCTGGTTGTACCAGCTCTTCACGCCCTCCATCGAGGCCACGTTCATGTCGTAGAGCGAGTACTTCGACTTCCGGCCGCAGGTGATGATGTTCCCCTTGTAGAGCTTCAGCCGCACCGTGCCCGTGACGTGGCGCTGGCTCTCGTCGATGAGGGCCTGCAGGGCCTCGCGCTCAGGGGCGAACCAGAACCCATAGTAAACCAGTTCGGCGTACTTCGGGATCAACGAGTCACGCAGGTGCATGACCTCGCGGTCCATGGTGAGCGACTCCACCTGCCGGTGGCCCTGCATGAGGATGGTGCCGCCCGGCGTCTCATACACCCCGCGCGACTTCATGCCGACGAAACGATTCTCGACGAGGTCGACGCGGCCGATGCCATGCTTGCCACCCAGCTTGTTCAGGGTCTTGAGCACGCGCGCGGGGGACATGCGCTTGCCGTTGACCGCGACGCAGTCGCCGCGCTCGAAATCGAGTTCCACGTACTCGGCCTTGTCGGGCGCGTCTTCCGGCGAGACCGACAGCTTGAACATCCCCTTGTTCGCCTTGGTCGTCGGGTCGAACCACGGGTCCTCGAGAATGCCGGCCTCGTACGAGATATGAAGGAGGTTGCGGTCCATCGAGTACGGCTTCTTCAGCGACGCCTCGACCGGGATCTTGTGCTCCAGGCAGTACGCGATCATCTCGGCGCGGCCCGGGAACAGGTTGCGGAACTCCTCGATCTTCCACGGCGCGAGGATCTGCAGGCGCGGATTCAGCGCCATGTAGGTGAGCTCGAAACGGCACTGGTCGTTACCCTTGCCGGTCGCCCCGTGCGCCACGGTGTCGGCCTTCTCCTTGCGCGCGATGTCGACCTGCGCCTTCGCGATGAGCGGACGCGCGATCGACGTACCGAGGTAGTACTGACCCTCGTACACCGCGTTGGCGCGGATCATCGGGTAGATGAAGTCGCGCGCGAACTCCTCCGTGAGATCGAGGGTGTAGTGCTTGGACGCGCCGGTCATCCGCGCCTTGCGGGGCAAGCCGTTCAGCTCCTCCTCTTGGCCGATGTCGGCCGCGAACGTGACGATCTCCGCGTCGTAGGTCTCGCGGAGCCACTTGACGATGACGGACGTGTCGAGTCCGCCCGAGTAAGCGAGGACGATTTTCATGGGTAAACGATGAGGGCAGGCGGCCGCCTCAGCGGCGCGCCGACGCGGCCAGCGCGGCGAGGATGGCCTTCTGCATGTGCAGGCGGTTCTCGGCCTGGTCGAAGATGATCGAACGCGGCCCCTCGAGCACCTGCTCGGTGACCTCCTGGCCGGCGTGCGCCGGCAGGCAGTGCATGAACAGGGCGCCGGGCTTGGCGGCGGCGCAGAGCTCCTCGGTGACGCGGAAGGGCGTCATCACACGGATACGCTCCTCGGTCTCCTCCTCCTTGCCCATGCTCACCCAAACGTCGGTGTAGATCACGTCGGCGTCCTTCACCGCCGCCCAAGGGTCGGTGGTGAACTCGTAGCCGTTGGGGAAACCCTCTTGCTTGAGCAACTGGTTGAACTCCGGCGCGGCGTCGAAGCCCGGCGGGCCCGCCAGCGAGATCTTCATGCCAAATAGATTGGCGCCCATGATCCAGGAGTTGGCGACGTTGCAGCCGCGGTCGCCCACGAACGCGATCTTGCGGCCCCGCAGGGAGCCGGTGAGGTCGGCCCCGCCGTTGCTCCAGCGCTCGGCCAGGGTGAAGGCGTCGGCGAAGATCTGGCAGGGGTGCAGCAGGTCCGTCAGGGCGTTGACGACCGGGATGCTGCCGCGGGCGGCCAGTTCCTGCACCTCTCGGTGGTCATGGGTGCGGATCACCAGCCCGTGGATGAAGCGGGAAAGGACGCGCGCGGTGTCGGCCACCGACTCCCCGCGACCGAGCTGGATGTCGTTGCGGTTGAGGAAGAGCGGGTTGCCGCCGAGCTCGTGGATGCCAACCTCGAAGGAGACGCGGGTGCGGGTGGAGGACTTGGAGAACAGGAGCGCCCAAGTCTGGCCTTCCAACGGACGCGCGTGACGACCCCGGGTGGCCTTCAGCTCGCGCGCCTGCTGAAACAGGGCCTCGAGCTCGGACCGACCGAAATCGGTTTCCTTGAGGAAGTGCTTCATGGAAACGGCGGAAAGAAGACCAAGAGCCGCCTCGGAACGAGTGAAAAATCGCCTTACCGCACCGCGGCCGGAAGTCAGGAGCCGGTTGCCGAGGGTTGGGGCGGTCCGGCATTTGGTCCGGCTTCCGAACGGCGGCTCGCCGTCCCCGCGGGTCTCGCACCTGAAGCCCAGGCCTTGGCGGGAAACGAGGATGTGCACCATGATCCGAGCCCGCGCAGAACGGTTGACCTGGGAGCCAAGGTACCCGGCCAACGGAACGGGAGGAACCGCTTGCCGCCAACCGGGACCTGCGCCTACGGCTCAAAGCGTGCACGCCACCGCCCGCGAGCTGATCGACACCCTCGGCCTCGCTCCGCTGCCGGAGGAGGGAGGATTTTTCCGGGTGACGTGGCGGGGCGCGCACGGATCGGCGATCCTGTTCCTCATCACCTCCGAGGATTTCTCCGCCCTGCACCGTATCGCCGAGGACGAGCTCTGGCATTTCCACGCCGGGGATCCGGTGGAGCACGCGCGGATCGATCCGTCGACCGGCGCACTCTCCTTGGTCCGCCTAGGCACCGAGGCGGCGCGCGGGGAAACGCCGCAGCTCGCCGTCCCCGCGGGCCACTGGCAGGGGGCTCGGCTCGCGGCATCAGCGCACGGCTACGCCCTCCTGGGCTGCACGGTCACCCCGCCCTGGACGCCCGCCGGCTTCTCACTCGGGTCGCGCGACGCGTTGCTCGCCGCGTTTCCCCGGCACGCCGCGGTGATCACGCGCTTCACGCGCTGAGCTTTTGACACTCCCGCGCGCCGCGCCAACGGTGCGCGCGTGACCCTCGCCGATCTCAGACGGGATTATTCGCTCGCCGGCCTCGCCGAGAAGGATCTCGCGCGCGACCCCTTCCGGCAGTTCGAGAAATGGTTCCAAGAGGCGGAAGCGGCGAAGCTCCCCGAACCTAACGCCATGCTCCTCGCGACGGCGACGCGCGAGGGCCGGCCGTCGGCGCGGACCGTGCTGCTCAAGGGCCTCGACGGGCGCGGATTCGTCTTTTTCACCAATTACGAGAGCCGCAAGGGTCGCGAGCTGGAGCTGAACCCGCGCGCCACCGCGGTGTTCCCTTGGATCGCGCTCGAACGCCAGGTCATCATCGAAGGCGCGATGGCCCGCGTGGCGCGCGAGGAAAGCGAGACCTACTTCCACTCCCGTCCGCGCGCGAGCCAGCTGGCGGCGTGGGGTCCGCCGCAAAGCAGCATCATCCCGGGCCGCGCGCAGCTCGAGGAGAGCTTCAAGGCGGTCGAACGGCGTTATGAGGGCCAGGAGGTGCCGCTGCCGCCGCATTGGGGCGGCTGGCGGCTCTCGCCCGAAACCGTCGAGTTCTGGCAGGGCCGCCGCAGCCGCCTCCATGACCGGCTGCGCTACCGGCGGTCGAACGACGGCTGGACCGTGGAGCGCCTCGCGCCGTGACCGTCTTCCTGATCCGCCACGCCAAGGCGGAGGACGCCAGCCCCGACGCGGCCCGGCGCCTCACGACCGCCGGACGCTCCCACGCCCGCGCCCTCGGAAAATTCCTGGGCCGGTCCGAAGCCTTCGCGCCCGCCGTCCTGTGGCACAGCACCCTCGTCCGCGCGCGGGAGACCGCCGAGCTCGTCGCCGCCGGCCTGCCGGCCCCGGCCCCGCTGGAGGAAATCGAGGGTCTCGCGCCGGAGGATGATCCGCGCGCATTCGCGTCACGCCTCCGGTCCGCCCCGGATCCGCTGGCGATTGTGGGACACGAACCGTTTCTCGGCTCCCTCGCCTCGTTGCTCGTGACGGGAGCGCCGGATCCAGTGTGCTTTCACGTGCGCAAGGGGGCCGTCATCGCGCTGGAGGGCGCGGGCCGCCGTTGGGTGGTGCGCTGGCACCTGTCCCCCGAACTGCTGCCATGACCATCCTCGTCGCCGGCGCCTCGGGTCTCGTCGGTTCCGCCTTCGCGCGCGCCGCCGCTCGCCGCGGCCACCGCGTGGTGGGCATCACCGGCAAACACAACGGTCCGCTGGAGGGCATCTCGACCCGCGTGCCGCTCGACCTCACCGACGAGGGGGCCACCACCTCCGCGGTGCTGGAGGCTTTCCCGGAGGCGATCGTCAACTGCGCCGCGGTCTCGGTGCCCGAGCAATGCGTGGCCGACCCGGCGCGCGCGCAGGCGCTCAACGTCACCCTGCCCGGCCTGCTCGGCCGGCTGGCTCACCATGTGAGCGGACGCGTGGTGCACCTTTCCTCGGAGCAGGTCTTCGACGGCGAACGGACGACCCCGTACACCTCCGCCGACGCCCCTTGTCCGATCAACCTGTATGCCCGCCAGAAATTGGCTGGTGAGCAGGCGGTGCTCACGGCGGCGCCGGAGTTTGCGACCGTGCTGCGGCTGCCCCTGTTGATGGGTAACAGCCCGGGCGGCGCGCGCAGCAACCACGAGCGCCTGCTGGCCGACTGGGCGGCGGGCCGCACGCCGCGGCTATTCACGGACGAGTTCCGGCAGCCCTGCACGGCGGACAACGTGGCCGAAGTCGTCCTGGAGATCTGCGAGCGCAACGACACCCGCGGGCTTTTCCACTGGGCCGGCACGGAACTGCTCTCGCGCCACGAGATGGGCGTGCGTATCCGCGATCACTTCAAGCTCACGGGCAAACAGGCCCCGCTCGAGGCGGTGCGGCGGTCCGATAACCCGGAGGCGCTGCGTTCGCGCCAGGCCTGCCTCGCCCTGGACTGCACGCCGCTCGCCGGCCGCCTGAAAACCCGGCCGCAGTCCTTTGCCGCGCAACTGGAGGAGCTCCACGTGCCCGTGCCGGTGCGCGCGTGGTACCACGGCCTCGGCGTCTGACGGTCGGCACGATGACACTCGAGATCCTGCCCGTCCGCACCGCGGGGGCCGCCGAGAACATGGCGTCCGATTTCGTGCTGCTCCGGCGTTATCCGCGGCCCGCGGTGGCACGTTTCCGGCACTACGGGTGGCGCGCGCCGGCATTCACCTTCGGCTACTCGCAACGGGTCGCCTTCGTGCGCGAACAGCTGGCTTCCGCCGCCGCCGGCGAGGTCCGGCCACCCGAGCTCTGCCGGCGGCCGACCGGCGGTGGCGTCGTCGATCACCGCGACGACTGGACCTACGCGCTGGTGATCCCGCGCGGACACGCGCTGGAGGAGCAGCGGGCCTCGGAAAGCTACCGGGTCGTGCATGAGGCGCTCGCGACCGTGCTGCGCGCGCAGGGGGTGCCGGCCGTCACCAAGCCCGCCGCGGATCCCGGCGCGGAGGAGGACGGCCCGGCGGGCGTGTGTTTCCAGCGCGCGGAGGTCCACGACGTCGTGCACGCCGTCACCGGCGCGAAGATCGCCGGCGCGGCGCAGAAGCGCTCCCGCGACGGACTCCTGTTCCAAGGCTCGGTCTGGCGCCCGGCGGCCGGCGATTCGCTCCCGTGGGAGGAGTTCGCGGATCTATTCCCAACGGCGCTCGCCACGACCCTCGGCGCGGAGGCGACGCCCACGCCCTGGCCCGATTTCCCGGAAGGCGAGCTCGAGGCCCTCACCGAGCAGTATTCGAACCCGGAGTGGAACGAGTTCCGGTGAGGTGGCGGAGTGTTCCGCCCCTTTGACTCGGCGCTGCGGCGGTGCAGCGTCGCCGCATGAAACTTCCCCGCCGGCTCCTCCTCGCCGTCTTCGCTTTCCTTGTATCCGTGGCCGGCGCCGCGGAGAAACGCCTGATCACCCCGCACGACCTGTGGGCGGTGAAGCGGGTCGGCAGCCCCGCGCTGGCTCCGGACGGCCGGCGCGTGGTGTTCACGGTGCAGGAGTGGTCCGTCGAGAAGAACAAGGCCACCACGAACCTGTGGCTGGCCGACGTGGCGACGGCGGACGTGCGACGGCTGACGACGGCCGCCGTGAGCGACGGTGCGCCCGCGTGGAGCCCCGACGGCACGCGGATCGCGTTCACCTCCAAGCGCGGGGAGGACGAGAACGCGGCGCTGTACGTGCTGCGGCTCGACGGCGGCGAGCCCGAGCGGATGGTCGAGCTGCCCTTCGCGGTCTCGGCGCCCAAGTGGATGCCGGACGGGCGAGGCATCGTCTTCGCCACGCGCGTCATCCCGGAGCTAGCCGGCAAGCTGGCGGCGGCGGACCTCGCCGCGATGCGCAAGGAGCTGAAACGCCGCAAGGATTCGAAGGTGAGCGCCAAGGTGAGCGAGTCGCGGGCGTTCCGCTATTGGGACGCATGGCTGACCGACGGCCTCGCGAACCGGCTGGTGCACCTCGACCTCGCGAGCCGCGCCCTCCGCGATCTCACGCCGGGCTTCTCGTACCCGTTCACCGTGAGCGGCGAGTTCTCGTTCGACCTCTCGCCCGACGGCCGCCTCGCCGCGGTCACCATCAACTCCACGCCCCCGCCCTACGCCGGCTACCTGAACAACGACATCTATCTCGTTCCCACCGACGGCTCCGGCTCGCCGCGCAACCTCACGCCGGAGAACCAGGGTGACGACAGCGACGCGCGCTTCGCACCCGACGGCCGCTCGCTCGTCTTCAAGCGGCTCGACACGCCCTACTACAACGGGGAGTTCCAGAAACTCTGGCGGCACGATCTCGCGACCGGCCGCAACGCCCCGCTGAGCGAGGCGCACGACTTCTCGATCGCTGACACGGCCTTCGCCGCCGACGGCGCCTCCTTCTGGTTGACGGCGGAGGACAAGGGGTCGGTGCCCGTGTTCAAACTCGGGGCCGACGGCGCCGCGCTCACCGCGGTGCACCGCGGCGGAACCGCCTCCGCTCTGGACGCGCGCGGCGGGGCGGTGGTGTTCCTGCACAGCACATCGGCACGGCCCGAGGAGCTCTTCGCGCTGGATCCCGCGACGGGGCAGGCGCGCCGGCTGACGCGCTTCAACGACGATCTGATGGCGCAACTCGATCTCGGCCGCTCGGAGGAGTATTGGTTCGAGGGCGCAGGCGGGGCACGCGTGCACGGTTGGCTTTACTACCCGCCCGGCTACGACGCCTCGCGGAAGTATCCCCTGCTCCAGCTCATGCACGGCGGACCGCACACGATGAATCGCGACGCGTGGAGCTCCCGCTGGAACGCCCAGGTGATGGCGGCGCCCGGCTACGTCGTGACCTGGGTCAACCGCCACGGCTCGACCGGCTTCGGCGAGAAGTTCTCCCAGAGCATCCTCGGGCAATGGGGTGACAAGCCGCTCGAGGACATCCTGAAGTCGACCGACTTCCTGCTGGCGAAACTGCCCAACCTCGACCCGAAGCGCATGGCCGCGGCGGGCGGGAGCTACGGCGGCTACATGGCGGCCTGGGTCGCCGGCCACACCGACCGTTTCGCGGCCCTGATCAACCACGCCGGCGTGAACGACTTCATCACCCAGTTCGGCGCCGATATCACGAGCTTCGGCTTCAGCAACGTCCTCGGCGGTCGCCCATGGGAAAACCCCGAGGGCATGCAGCGCAACAACCCCACGACGTACGCGCGCAACTTTCGCACGCCGATGCTGATCATCCACGGCGAGAAGGACTATCGCGTGCCGTACGTTAACGGCACCGCGCTGTACGGCATCTACCAGGCGATGGGGCTGCCCTCGCGCCTCGTGATCTTCCCCGACGAGAACCACTGGATCCTCACGCCACAGAACTCGATCTACTGGAACTGGGAGTTCCAGGCGTGGCTCGCGCGCTGGATCGGCGGGCAGCCGACGCTGGGTAAGCCCGCTTTCGGCGCCGCGGACGCGAAGTGATCCGCGAGTCGGCCGAAGGTTTCCGGCAGTCCGTCCGAGGCACTCGGCGTGGCGGCCAACCGGACCCGAGGCGTCGTCCAGGATGACCGAAAGGTGTTTCCGAATAGCTCCGCCAGGGGTCAACCACGGATGGACACGAATCGACACGGATAAATGCGGTTTGTCTGTAGCCGGGGTCCGGCGACCCCGGACGATGCCGGAAAACGTACGGCCGTCTCGTCCTCCGACCTGTCCTCGCTTGGCCCGGCGGATGAGGAAGGCTTTGTGAAGGCGGGAGGAGTTTCCGACGATCCGAGGGAGGCGCCCTAGGCTACATCGCACGCGTTTCATGACGAACTTCGGGCCGGTTTTTCCGGACGAAAGACGTCCCGTGTAGCAGCGGCCGCCCACCTACACCGAGGCTAGGGCGGGCTCGATGCTCGTCTGCGCGTTTTGAGCCTTTTGGCGGCCAACCGGTGCATGGCCGCGAAGAGGGGCTACAAACCGCGAGAACAAGCGAGTGGGCCACCGACCCGGCGCCTACTCGGTGTCTCTGTTCCTCTGTGGCGGGACTCCGGTTTCGACGGAATCGCCTCAGGCCAGACCCAGCGAGAGCTGGTCGTCGGGGTTCTCACCGGCCGGACGGGGTGGCGGCACCGGCTCGACGCAATCCGGCGCCTCGTGGCGCACGTTGTTCATGCGCGGTGATACGGGCCATGCGGCCATGAGCTCCGCCGGCAGCGGTGCGAGCAGCGGCTGGAGTTTTTCCGGCGGTGCCGGCTCGGGATCCAGCCATGCCGCGAGGCTTTCCTCCGGCAGAATCACGGGCATGCGATCGTGGACCTCGGCCACGAGCGGATTGGGCGTGGTCGTGATCAGCGCGAAAGCGCCAGGTACGGCATCGCCCGACGAGGGTGGATTCTCCCAGATGCCGGCGAACAGCAGCGGCCCGCCGTCGCGACGCGTGAAGTACCACGGGAATTTCCGCCCGCCGACCGTGCGCCACTCGAAGAACCCGCTCGCCGGCACGACGCAGCGGCGGTGGCGAAAGGCATCGCGAAACGTGGGCCTGGTGGCGATCCCCTCGGCGCGGGCGTTGGCGAGGCGCGCCCCGCCCGGTTCAGCCGCACGCCTCGGCGCGAGGCCCCATTGCAACGCGGATAGTTCGGGCTCCTCCGCACCGCGGCGGCGCCGCAGGGCCGGAACCACGGTGGTTGGGGCGATGTTGAAGCGGTCCGCGAATTGCCGCGGATCGCGCACGCCGAGTTTCCGCAGCAACGCCTCCAGGTCGGCCCGCTTCAGCACGTAGCGTCCGCACATGGTCTCGGCGCCAGTCCGCGTTCAGACCGCGATGAGGCGGAGGATTTCCGCGCGGGCGTCGGGGTGCCGCGCCACGATCGCCGCCACGGCCTCGTCGCGCGACGCCTGGCCGCGCACGCTGCGACCGCCGCTGCCCGCGCAGCGGAAACAGTGCAGCGCGATGGCGGCGTACACGCTCGCCCCGTGGCGCGCGACCAGGTCCTCGGGCTCCTCCGCGGCGGGAATGAAAGCGCCCGGCTCGTCGAGCAACCGGGTCACGTCATCGAGCGACGGGCCCCGCGGGATGTAGATCAGCTCGTTGGCGCCCTCGATGTTCTGGTCGAGAATGGCCTCATCCTCGGAGTGGCGCACCTGCCAGTCGCCGTTCGGGCCCTCGCCGGTCACCGGCGAGCGCAACTGCGGAGCCTGCGGGAAGCGCGCGAGCGTCATCGCCAGATCCACCGGCGTGACGCCGCCCACCGTGCACCACGCATGCTTCGGCTCACGGTCGAGCGTGGTGATCGGCGGCAGCGCGCCGGAAATCACGGCGATGTCGCCGGTGCGGACTTCCGCGGCCGCGCCGAACATCCGCGCGACGAGGAGGGCGTGGTACGCGTGGAGGTGGGGTCGCCAGCCGCCGTCGATCGCGCCTGCGCGCTCGGACGGGTCGTCGGTCAGGAGGAAATTCAGTTCCGGCGCGACGCGCTGCCGCAGGGCCTTGAGGACGCTCATGGCAAGTGGCTGAAGCCGGGGACGAGAAGCGTCGAGCGGTTTCTCCCGTGGAGACACCCGTCGCCCGACTCAGGCGGTCTGCTCCGGCTCCTCGGCGTCCTCCGCGGAAGAAGCCTGCGCCACTTCCTCAAGGAGACGGCGGGCCTCCTCCGCCTGCTCGTCGGCAACCTGCAGACGGATCGCCCCGCCAAAGGCATCGTCGAGCACGAAGGCCTGGATACCGCGATCCGTCAGCAGCGTGTGCAGCAGCTCGGCCTCGGCGGGATTGGAGCAGGTGGTGACGATGATCATGGAAGTAACCTACCGCGGTCCCGCCGTTTTGACGAGTCGGACGGCGGGATAAGGCACCGCGACGCGCGGATCACTCGGGCGCGACCTTGTCGCGCAGCCCCTCGAGCCAGCCGTTGAGCTCCTTGACCTGGGCTTCGGTGAAGACGGCGTCGCGGTGCGTGATCGTGTACGACTCCAGAGGCATCTCGCGGCGGGAGATGACGTCGACCATTTCCTCGAGCTTCGAGGCCTGTTTCTTCGGCGAGAGCTCGCCGAAGGAGGAGAGATTCAACTCTCGCTTTCCGTCACGCACGTGCTGGGCCAGCCACCAGCCGAGCGGCTGGAGCTCGGCGTACCACGGGTAACGGGTGTTGTCCGAATGGCAGTCGTAGCAACCGACCTGCAGCAGGCGCTTCACCTCGGCGGGCGGCGGATGCAGGGCGAGGAGATCCGTCCTGGACGGAGCGGGCGAAAGGTTCTTCTCCGGCCGGACGAACTGGACGGCAAGAAAGGCCAGGACGAGGCCGAGCAGGATTTTCTTTTTCATGCGGGGCGGACGGGGAAGGACGGCAGGACGATGGTCGCGGCGCGTCGTTCCGCAAGCCGCCGTCGTTCCGGGGCGGTGTCAGAAGTGCGGCTCAACGCCCGCGCAAGCGCCGCGCAGGGTGGATCAAACATCGATGACCGGCGACCGGCCCGCGCTCCAAGCCGCCGGCGGGCTGCCGGTGCCGCAATGCGGACAGGGAATCGCCGCTCGCGGCGCCGCGCAGTGAGGACAAACTCCTCCCGTGGAGAACGGGTCGAAGGCTCTGCCGCAGGACGGGCAGGGCCAGAGGGGGCCGCCCGGCGGCGTCTGCCGGCAAGAGGGACACCGGAACCCGGCGTGGCGCGGCAGTTTCTCAAGGGCGAGCATCAGCCGGGCATGACGGAGACCCGAAAGGCATTGCGAGGCCAGGAAGCCCGCGATGAGCAACGTGAAGAGCCAGCGGTGCGGCTGCAGCCAGAGGAGGCCGCCGGCCAGCACCACGACCCCGGCGATGCCGAGGATCGTGGCGATCTGCAGACTGCGCGCCCGGCCGACCGCGAACCAGAGCAGGGACCGCAGGATCTGCCCGCCATCGAGCGGGTAGACCGGCAGAAGGTTGAAGGCTAAAAGCCCGGCGTTGATCCAGAAGAGGGCCTGCAGGAACTGCCGGTAGTCAGCCGAGTCCGCGCCCCAGCCCACGCCGGTGCGGGCCCAGATCAGACCCGCGATCACGGGCACGAGCACGACGTTGACCAACGGCCCCGCCGCAATGCTCCACAACTCCGCTCCCGGACGCGGCGGCGGGCGCACAAACGCGACGCCGCCCAGCGGCCAGAGGATGATTTCGTCGGCGGTGCCGCCCGTCTGCCGGCACGCGAGCGCATGGCCGTATTCGTGCAGCAGCACGATCAGGAAGAGCGCAAGGTACTCCGCGATGTTCCACGTGTGGGACGAGTAGGCCCGGCTGCGCAGGGCGATCTCGAACGCCGCGAAGATAAACCACCACCAATGCAGGTATACCCGCACGCCGAGCAGGCGGAAGAGCGGAAACGACCCCGAGCGCGAGGGCAGCATCCACGGACTCTCCGGGTTTCCGGAACAATGACCAACCCTGATTGTGCGCCCTGCTACGGGTTGCAATGGACCCGCCGCCTCGCCTCTTTCTCACAGCATGAAATCCATCCTCCGTCCCTGCCTCGCCTCGCTCCTCCTCCCGGTTCTCGCCTGGTCCGCCGAAGTCGCGAACGTCACCCCCCAGGACGCCGCCAAGCTTGTCGCCGAGGGCAAGGCCGTGCTCGTCGACGTGCGCGAGGCGCCCGAGTGGAAGGCGTCCGGCGTGGCGGCGCCCGCGACCCTGCTGCCTAAGAGCGACCTCGACGGGGACCAGAAGCAATGGAAGCCCTTCCTCGAGCAGAACAAGGGCAAGCAGATCCTCCTCTACTGCGCCAGCGGCGGTCGCTCCAAGACCGTCGCCGCCGCACTCGCCGAAAAAGGTCTCCGCACCGCCAACGTCGGCGGCTTCCGCGACTGGTCGCGCGCCGGCCTGCCCGTGCGGCAGGTCGAGTGAGGGCCGCTGGCCCTTCAGGCCAGAAGGGTAATCATTCGGCTCTCCCCGCACCAAAGAACCGGGGTTGGAGGACGGGGAAGGCCCCGAGAAGAGCTTAGACTGGCCACAGCTCCGGCCACGCTGCACGCCGCAGGCCGGCCAACGTGAT
>Ga0255126_1000329_pt1 | contig 21018 bp, 19 predicted proteins | sample Law_Miss_RepA_8d_FD_188556 | JGI IMG/M metagenome (GOLD analysis project Ga0255126, IMG submission 188556) | Freshwater microbial communities from St. Lawrence River, New York, United States - Law_Miss_RepA_8d | ecosystem: Environmental > Aquatic > Freshwater > River | place: USA: New York... | reverse complement strand
CAACTCCAGTGGCCCCAAAAATACCCACAAAACCTAAAAAGACTCTTTGAGCCTGGCTCATATTCATTCTGTTTTCCTGAAAATTATGGCTTAATTGTTGCCATCATACTGGTCTTATCCTCTTCAAGAATGACTTAGATAATTTGTTCATCAATACCCACAAAATCATCTAAATAGTCTTGGTAAATCTCAATTTAATTAATCATGCGAAAAGTAAAATCTTTAGCTAAAATAAACACCTAGGTGCTGATTACTTAGTAAATTTGACTAACTACTAGGTGTTAATACCCCTTAACTATCTGAAGCAGACTTTCTAAACTTCTCATGGGTAAGGTTGTTTTGTAACCAATTGGAGAGAACACATGAAATTGATTAGCGCATTAGTAGCATCTGCATTGATGGTATCTGCACCAGCATTTGCTTCAAAAGAAATTGCCAGCAAAAATGCTTGTATGGGTTGTCACGCTGTAGATAAAAAAGTAGTTGGCCCTGCTTACAAGGACATCGCCGCGAAATACAAAGGTCAAGCGGATGCTGTTGACAAATTAGCTAAGAAAGTTAAAGCTGGTGGTTCAGGTGTTTGGGGTCCAGTCCCAATGCCAGCCAATGCTGCAATCAGCGAAGCTGATGCTAAGACAGTTGTTAAATGGATTTTGGACGGCGCTAAGTAATTGTTAGCATCATCTACCAAGAATGGCTGGTTTTTAACCAGCCATTTTTTTTGGAAAGAATAACTTTAGTGGGTCGTGATTGGTTGTTAACCCTTAGTTATTAAAAGAATGTAACTAACGACTGAGTGATAGTATTACTCAATCAAAATCATCTCAAAGAGCTCTGGCATGCGTTCATACGATCACCCACTGAGAACCCTTCTTCATGAAGAGGTCCATGCAAGACCGCCTGTTGCTCTGTGGCCAAGAGATCGCATCCTCAATCAAGCATTCTTACTGAAGGGCGATGATCGTCAACAACAGCTTGACTGGATCAATGCCATTAACGAACAAACGAAGCAAACGATAGACCCAAACCATGGACAAACGTTTCGCATCATTGAATTAAGGCCAGCCCCACAGCGGATCATCATCAAATGGGAATTGCATGGTGAGTTCTCCTCCATTTCCGCCATGATTCAACAAGATCAATTGATCACGGAAGCCCCTATCAAGAGCCGAGTTGTCTTGGAAAATGAGGTCAATCAACTATTGGCCAAACTGAACATCAAACCAATGCATGAGGCTGGCGGCTTAAGAATATCTGCGATTGATGTGACCTTCGAAGATCGTGAACTTTTCAAAGGTGCGGATGAAGTGTCGCATTTGTTTTCAGGAAATACCTTGATTGGTAGCACCATCCTCACCAATCAAAAAGCCCAACTATGGACCGACTTACAAGTCAATGAAGATGGTTACATTTCTTTTTTAGTGCCTCATGCTGGCATGGGTTCACGCCAGGCGGGTCGAGTCGCTCGTCGAATCACTGAAGTTGAGATTTATCGCATGGCCTCCATGCTGGCATTTCCGGTGGCAAAAAGTTTATCGGGTCCTTTGCGCAATGCCGAAGCAGAGCTATCAGAATTATCAAAAGAAATTTCTATGGCTCAAAATCAAGAGAGCATGGCAACTCACCAAGATGGAGAGTTCTTAGAACGCATTTCCACTCTGGCTTCTAAAATTGAAGAATGGATTTCTGAGCACGGCCTTCGCTTCACTGCTGCTGAAGCTTATAGTCAGTTGACCGCAAAAAATCTTGAAGAGTTGAGCGAGACATCATTGCCTGGGGTCCAAACTTTATCTGAGTTCATGGAGCGTCGCTTTGCTCCAGCAATGAGTACCTGCTCATGGACTCAACGTCGCTTGCGTGAATTATCTGATCGAATCTCACGTACCACGCAAATCTTGCGAACACGCATTGAGTTTGTGAACGAAAGACAAACTCAAGAGTTGTTAGCGAGCATGGATCGACGGGCAAAAATTCAGCTTCGCTTGCAAGCGACAGTCGAAGGCGTGTCAGTTTTAGTATTAACCTACTATGCCGTGAGTTTGATCATCTACATGGCAAAAGGGGTCAAAGAATTGGGTTTGATGGTTCCAGCAGAACTCATCGGTGGCGCATCAGCACCCATCATTGCTTATGGCATTTATGCATTGCACAAGCTTCGTAAGAAGAAATTTGATCCTGATTAAGCTGTTTGAAAGTTACTTGGCCTGAACCATGCTCAGAGCCAAAGCTTCAGCCACTTTGATGCCATCAACACCTGCTGACAAGATACCGCCGGCATAACCTGCGCCCTCTCCAGCTGGGTACAAGCCTTTGATATTCAGGCTTTGATAATTATGACCTCGGGTGATTCTCAAAGGTGATGATGTTCTGGTTTCTACCCCAGTTAAAACGGCATCATGCATGGCAAAGCCTTTGATCTTTTTATCAAATGCAGGCAAGGCCTCTCTCATTGCTTCAATCACAAAGTCAGGCAGTGCTTGCGCCAAATCAGTCAGGTGCACACCTGGCTTATAAGAAGGAATCACTTTGCCAAATTCAGTAGAGGTTTGTCCAGCAATGAAGTCACCCACCAATTGACCAGGTGCCTCATAGTTTCTGCCACCCAATTCAAAAGCCTTGGACTCAAGAGCTCTTTGGAAATCAATGCCTGCTAAAGGGTTCTCAGCACTACCACCATAATCCTCAGGATCAACGTTCACAACAATACCTGCATTGGCATTGCGTTCATTGCGAGAATATTGGCTCATGCCATTGGTGACCACTCTGTTCTCTTCTGAGGTCGCAGCCACAACAGTTCCACCAGGGCACATGCAAAAGCTATAAACAGCTCGACCATTCTTGGCATGGTGCACCAACTTGTAATCAGCTGCGCCAATCAAAGGGTTGCCAGCATGGGGCCCAAGTCTGGCACGATCAATCAATGATTGCGGATGCTCGATTCTAAAACCAACAGAAAATGGTTTCGGCTCGATATAAACACCAGCCTCATGCAATGCCTTGAAAGTGTCACGCGCACTGTGACCAAGTGCGATGATCACATGACGAGCAGCTACTTTTTCACCACTCTCTAAATTGACGCCTGCAATCTCACCATCCTTGATCTCGAAGCCTGTGACTTTTTGCTGAAAACGCACTTCACCACCCAAGCTGATGATTTCTTGGCGCATCTTTTCAACAACACCGACCAAGCGGAAGGTACCAATGTGCGGTTTCGCCACATAGGCAATTTCCTCAGGTGCTCCAGCTTTGATGAATTCTTGAATGACTTTGCGACCATAGAACTTAGGGTCTTTGATTTGACTGTAGAGCTTGCCATCGGAGAATGTACCTGCACCACCCTCACCAAACTGAACATTCGATTCCGGATTAAGAACATTCTTGCGCCACAAACCCCAGGTATCTTGAGTGCGCTCTCGCACTTGTTTGCCACGTTCGAGAATAATTGGTTTAAAACCCATTTGAGCTAAAACCAAAGCAGCAAAAATGCCGCAGGGTCCAAAGCCAATGACGACCGGTCTCTCTGATAATGGCTTGCCCGACTGATCCTGTGCTTGAGCGACAAAGTGGTAACTCGTATCAGGGGATGGACGTACATGTTGATCGTGCCCGAATTTAGCCAGAATAGTTTCTTCATTTTTTACAGATACATCGACGGTATAAATAAAGGCCAATGCAATGTTTTTTCTGGCGTCGTAACTGCGCTTAAAAACAATAAAATGAATTAAATCTTTAGAAGATATGCCCAAACGCTTTAAGATAGCGGCTTCAAGCTCCTCTGGAGCATGCTCAATGGGCAAACGCAGTTCTGTAATACGAATCATAAGGCTATACGATACACAATCTGTCAAAGAAATTGGAAACTATGTCCTCAAATGCCAGCAATATTATTCAAGAAACTCAGGATTGGCTGATCAAGGCCGTCATTGGTTTGAACCTGTGCCCTTTTGCGAAAGCCGTGCATGTCAAAGAGCAAATCAAGTACGTGGTGAGTGAAGCCACAACGATTGAGCAATTGCTTGAAAATTTGGCTCAAGAGTTAGAGTTTTTAGCGGAAGTATCTCGTGAAAAAACAGACACCACTTTATTGATTCATCCAAAAGTATTGGGTGACTTCCTTGATTACAACGATTTTCTAGAATTGGCCGATCAATTATTAGAAGATTTAGATTTGGATGGTGAATTACAGATTGCGAGTTTTCATCCGCAATACCAATTCGCTGGAACTGACATTGATGATGTGACAAATTTCACCAATCGCTCCCCCTACCCAACATTGCATTTAATCCGTGAAGATAGCATTGATGAAGCAGTCAAAGCATTCCCAGAAGCCGAAGCCATTTTTGAAACCAATATGCAAACCATGGAAAAACTCGGTACTGAGGGCTGGGAAAAACTATTTCCTAAAAAATAATTTGCTTAAACCGAAGACCGAGCTTCGCGCAAGTAATCCACCAAACGATTGATCACGGGTGGATTTTCTTTGGTGATGTATGAAACTAAGAATGCGGCTATAAAACTGGCAGGAATGCCAAATGCCCCAGAGGCAATCGGATCAATCCCAAACCAACGCTCTCCAAACACACCTGTGAGTCGTGAGACAAAGGGGTAATTCAAAGCGATATAAGTACCGCTCACAAAGAATCCAGTGAGCATGCCGGCAATGGCTCCCCACTGATTGATTCGTTTTGAGAAAACAGCCAAAATCAACACCGCAAAAAAGCTTGATGCGGCCAAGGAGAAAGCCGCGCCCACCAAGAACAAAATATCTCCAGGTCGCAGTGATGTGACATAAGCCGCAAATAAAGCAACGCCTAATAGAACGATTTTTGCAATCGTGACACGCCGCTGATGTGTAGCACTTTTATTGACCAAGTGATAGTAAACATCATGTGAAATGGCATTCGCAATCGTTAGCAATAATCCATCAGCTGTTGATAAAGCCGCCGCCAAAGCACCTGCTGCGACCAGTCCAGAAATAACATAAGGCAAGCCAGCAATTTCTGGGGCAGCCAAGATGATCATGTCAGGTGAAATTGAAAGTTCAGCCCACTGAACAAAACCGTCGCCATTGATATCAATGATTGATAAAACTGGTGGATCTAATTTTCTCCAGTTCAAAACCCAGTTTGGTAAGTCCGCATAAGAAATGCCTACCAGGTTTTTAAACAGCTCCAACTTCACCATGGCCGCCAAAGCAGGCACACTCAGATAAAAAAGTGCGACAAAAAATAAAGTCCAAAACACTGAGTAGCGAGTTGCTGAAACACTGGTGGTTGTGTAATAGCGCGTCAAGATATGCGGCAAGCTGGCTGTGCCAAACATCAAGCAAAAAATCAGAAGAATAAAGTTGAGATTATCCAAACTAGAATCACCCACCCCTTTACTTGATCCGGGATCCATTGATGGCACAGCTGTTTGACTTTTGATCTGGGCATCTTTTTTCTGAACCTGCCAAAGCTCATAAGCACTGGCGGGATCCTTTGGAAACTCATTGAATCTCTTTTCAATGGTCTTTAATTCTTTCAGAGGAATTTGGCTGGTACGTGCTTCTTGTAAATTTTTCTCAGCTTCTTTTTTGCCTTCAAAATAAGAGTCAGGCAATGCTTTTATTTTTTTATCTAAGAGTATTGCTTGCTTTGAATAGTAGTCGCGAACCTTGTTTTCTTCAGCGGTGACTTCAAAGTCTTTTTCATGAAACTCAATCTCCTCAAGCACCTTGCCATAACTTACTTGCGGAAAAATAGAATTGTGCTTTTTGTATGAAATCATGCTCAATGGCAAGAGCAAGGCAATCATAAAAATAATGTACTGCGCTACCTGAGTCCAGGTCACTGCTCGCATCCCACCCAAAAAAGAGCAAACCAAGATGCCTGCTAAACCAAAAAAGATGCCCACCCCAAATTCAACGCCAATGAAGCGGTTAACAATCAAACCAACGCCTTGAATTTGAGCCACCAAATAAACAAATGAACAAATGATAGTAGCGCCAACTGCTACAACTCTGACCGATTTACTGCCGCCCTCTTTACCTTGGCTATAACGTATGGCCAAAAAATCTGGGATGGTATAGGAGCCAAATTTACGGATGTATGGAGCGATCAGCATCGCCACCAAACAAAACCCACCGGTCCAACCAACAATGAATGCGAGACCTTTATAGCCAGAACTGAACAAAATGCCCACCAAGCCAATGAAAGTCGCTGCACTCATCCAATCAGCAGCCGTTGCCATGCCATTAAAAATCGCGGGGATCTTACGACCCGCGACATAGTAATCACTGATATCTGAGGTTCGAGAAATCAAGCCAATACTGGCATAAATAGCAATGGTTACAAATAAGAAAACATAGCCAAGCCACATGCCTGAACCTGTAGCAACTTCAAGCAAACCTAAAAAGTAAACGAACAGCAAGAAGCCTGCCGTGAACAGCAAGTAATAAAAACCTATCTTTTTTGATTCAGACCGAATCTCCATAAGCAGATTATGACTCAGACCTAAGAAAATAGGCCGGTACTGTTAGGTAACCGGCCTTAATGACTACAAGATGATGCTAATCAAGGAAACTTAAATCGCGTGCTTGAGTTGCTCCAAGATGGCTGGATTTTCAAGTGTTGATGTGTCTTGAGTGATTTCCTCACCTTTTGCCAACACACGCAACAAACGACGCATGATCTTGCCTGAACGTGTCTTCGGTAAGTTATCGCCAAAACGAATTTCTTTTGGTTTAGCGATTGGGCCAATCTCTTTACCTACCCAGTTACGCAAATCTGTTGCAATCTTCTTAGCTTCATCGCCTGTTGGGCGCTTACCTTTCAGCACCACGAAAGCCACAATCGCTTCACCAGTCATGTCATCAGGACGACCAACCACGGCAGCTTCAGCCACAATTGGATTGGCCACCAAAGATGATTCAATTTCCATCGTGCCCATGCGGTGACCTGAAACGTTCAACACGTCATCGATACGACCAGTGATGGTGAAATATGCAGTCTTTTTATTGCGAATCGCACCGTCACCCGCCAAGTACAAGGTACCACCCAACTCTTCTGGGAAGTAGCTCTTCTTGAAGCGCTCTGGGTCACCCCAAATGTTACGGATCATTGAAGGCCATGGACGCTTGACCACCAAAATACCACCTTGGCCATTAGGCATATCACCACCAGTCTCATCGACAATCGCTGCCATGATGCCTGGCAATGGCAATGTGCAAGAACCTGGAACCAATGGTGTTGCACCTGGCAATGGCGTGATCATGTGACCACCTGTTTCTGTTTGCCAGAATGTATCCACAATCGGACACTTCTCACCGCCAATATTCTTGTGGTACCACATCCATGCTTCAGGATTGATTGGCTCACCAACAGAACCTAAAAGACGCAAACTCTTCAAGTTATATTTCTTCGGATGAACAGCAGGATCTGTATCAGAAGCCTTGATCAATGAACGAATCGCTGTTGGCGCTGTGTAGAAAATAGAAACTTTGTGACGCTGAATCATTTCCCAGAAACGGCCAGCGTTTGGATAAGTAGGCACGCCTTCGAAAACGATCTGTGTGCCACCGCATGCCAAAGGACCATAAGCAACATAACTATGTCCTGTGATCCAACCAATGTCGGCTGTACACCAGAACACATCACTATCACGCAAGTCGAAGGTCCACTTCATTGTCAACATCGCCCATAACAAGTAACCACCTGTTGAGTGTTGAACGCCCTTAGGCTTACCTGTAGAACCTGATGTGTAAAGAACAAACAAAGGATGCTCAGCACTCACCCACTCTGGCTCACATACTTTAGGCTGACCAGCAGAAACGTCATGCATCCACTTGTCGCGACCGGCCTTCATTGGCACATCGCCACCAGTGCGCTTGTAAACAATCACATGCTTTAGCTTCTCGCAACCACCCAAATCCAAAGCCTCATCAGCGATGGTCTTCAATGGCAATGCTTTACCACCACGCAATTGTTGGTCTGCAGTGATCAAAGCCACGGCGCCCACGTCCACAATACGCTCTTGCAATGATTTGGCTGAGAATCCGCCGAACACCACTGAGTGTGTAGCGCCGATACGAGCACACGCTTGCATCGCCACAACACCTTCGATTGACATCGACATATAGATAACAACGCGGTCACCTTTTTTGATGCCTAGTTTTTTCAAACCGTTAGCAAAAGTTGCGACACGGTCATGCAACTCTTGATAAGTTACTTTTGAAACTTCACCGCCGTCTGCTTCAAAAATGATGGCAGTTTTCTTAGCCATGCCATTTTTGATATTGCGATCGATACAGTTATATGAAGCATTCGTTAAACCATCTTCGAACCACTTGTAAAAAGGAGCCTTTGATTCATCTAAAACTTTGGTGAATGGCTTCTTCCAAAATAAGTTTTCTTTTGCTAAACGCGCCCAAGTACCATTGAAATCTTTATCAAAAGCTTTGCACATCGCCTTGTACTGATCCATGCTTGTGATGGCTGCTTGCTTAGCAAATGCTTTTGGCGGGTTGAACACACGATTTTCTACCAACATTTGTTCCATACCAGACATACTTTTCTCCTACTTTCTAGGCAGTGTTTTAGACAATTTTCGAGATTAGGCTCACGGACTGACAATTGACTGACATTTTCAATAAAGTTCAGCTGTCATCAGGGTTACCCCTAAGAGCCACAGGGATAGCAGCCTTATTTTCTCGAACACTTAAAATAAACACATAAACGATATCTGTAAATGGCAACTTTCCCTAGGTAAAATAGATATCTTTCAAACCTTTATAAACAAAATTATGAGTGCAATTCGCCAAGACGACTTTATTCAGAGCATTGCTGATGGTTTTCAGTACATTTCTTACTACCACCCTTTGGATTACATCACAGCTCTAGGTAAAGCCTATGAGCGCGAGGAAAGTCCGGCCGCCAAGGATGCGATTGCTCAAATTTTGACCAATAGCCGTATGTGTGCTGAAGGTAAGCGCCCTATGTGCCAAGACACCGGTATCGCAGTGGTATTTTTGAAGGTTGGCATGAATGTGAAATGGGACGCCAAGATGAGCGTCTCTGAAATGGTCAATGAAGGCGTGCGCCGTGCATATAACCATCCAGACAACAAATTACGCGCATCAGTCTTGCTAGATCCAGCGGGTAAACGCACCAATTCTAAAGACAACACCCCAGCGGTGATTCATTATGAAATCGTTGAAGGTGATGGCGTTGAAGTGATTTGTGCAGCCAAAGGTGGTGGCTCAGAAAACAAGAGCAAGATGGTCATGTTGAACCCATCTGACTCCATCGTTGATTGGGTGGTTAAAACTGTGCCCACCATGGGCGCTGGCTGGTGCCCTCCTGGCATTTTAGGTATCGGCATTGGCGGTACACCAGAAAAGGCCATGCTTTTAGCCAAAGAGTCTTTGATGGCTCCAGTGGATATCCATGAGCTGATCGCTCGCGGTCCAAAGACTCGCATTGAAGAATTACGTTTAGAGATCATGGACAAGGTCAATGCTCTTGGTATCGGCGCTCAAGGCTTGGGTGGCTTAACCACAGTGTTGGATGTGAAGATCATGGATTACCCAACCCATGCAGCCTCATTACCAGTGGCGATGATTCCTAACTGTGCAGCCACACGCCACGTGCACTTCCATTTGCACGGTGATGGTCCAGCTGTATTAACGCCTCCATCAATTTCAGAGTGGCCGGATGTTGCTTGGACACCAAACACAGAAAAATCAACCCGCGTGAACCTAGACACACTCACACCAGAGGAAGTGGCTAGCTGGAAACCTGGTCAAACTTTATTGTTAAACGGCAAGATGTTGACAGGTCGCGATGCTGCTCACAAGCGCATTGCCGACATGTTGGCCAAAGGTGAAAAGCTCCCAGTCGACTTCAAGAATCGCGTGATTTATTACGTGGGTCCGGTCGATCCAGTGCGCAATGAAGTGGTTGGTCCTGCCGGTCCGACGACTGCCACACGCATGGACAAGTTCACAGAGATGATGCTGGCTGAAACTGGCTTGATCTCAATGGTAGGTAAAGCAGAACGCGGCCCAGTAGCGATTGAAGCGATCAAGAAACACAAGTCTGCTTATTTAATGGCTGTTGGTGGCGCCGCTTATTTGGTGTCAAAGGCAATCAAAGAATCGAAAGTGGTGGGTTTTGCTGATTTAGGCATGGAAGCCATTTACGAATTCACAATCCAAGACATGCCTGTGACTGTGGCGGTTGATTCAACCGGTACTTCTGTGCACAACACAGGCCCTAAAGAGTGGCAAGCGAAGATTGGAAAAATTCCAGTCGCCCAAGCTTAAGTCGACTCTTTAAGGATAGCGAGCAAGCTTGGCAACGATTGGAGTTTTTGATTCAGGTATCGGTGGCCTTACCGTCCTGAGTGAAGCTCTGCGCCAAGCGCCCTCGCATCATTACATTTACTTGGCTGACTCAGCCAATGCACCTTATGGTGAAAAATCGAGTGAATGGGTTGCAGCCAGGAGCTTGGACTTGTGTCACTGGTTAGTCCGCGAAGGATGCCAAGCACTGATCATCGCTTGCAATACAGCCACGGCTGAAGCCATTGCGAATATCCGACACGAAATGCCTGCGATACCGATCATTGGCATTGAGCCCGGCGTCAAGCCAGCGGTTAAGAAAAGTCAAAATCATAAGATTGGTGTTTTAGCGACTCAGAACACTTTAAAAAGTGATAAGTTCAAAGCGCTTTTAGAAGGTCTTGATCATGATTGCCAATTGATCACTCAAGCAGGTTTAGGTCTGGTGCCATTGATTGAATCAGGCGCATTGGATACAGCAGAAACAGAAGCTTTGTTGCGTGAACATTTAGCACCGATGCAATCAGCTCAAATTGATACCTTGGTTTTGGGTTGTACCCACTATCCTTTTTTGGCACCATTGATTAAAAAAATACTTGGCCCTGAAGTTGAAATCATCGATACGAGCGAAGCTGTTGTTAAGCAACTGTGTCGCAAATTAGAAGAACATCATTTATTGCAATCAGTCCCACCAAGAATCATTCATTTGTATTCCACATTGGATGCTGAAGCTTTATCAGCCCAAGCCAAGCAACTGATTCCTGCCGCGTTTGAACAACACAGCGTCCAAACATCCACAGTCTTTATTTCTTAACGCTCACCTCATAGATCATGATGCAAAGCCTAAGAACTTGGATTCTTGCAAATAAGATCGCTGCATTTGTGGTCTTCATGCATTTAATGCTGATCATTGGATTTCAGTCTGGCGTGGATCGAACAAAATCCGCATCAAACATGGGCGATACAGTGGTTGCTAATTTATTAGATGCAAATCCCCAAAAAGAAAAATCAACGGTGTCGCGACCAACCCCAGTCAAGCCAGTTGAAAAAAAGAAAAATGAGATAACTCCTACACCCGTCACCACGACAACCGGAAACCTCACAGCACCAACACCAGAATCCTCAATGCCAGCCTCTAGCTTAGGCGGCAGTAGCACTGGTGACCCCAAAACAATTTCCATCAGCCAAGCTCAATGCAGTGTCCCAGAGCCCTTTTATCCCAACCTATCCAGACGCATGGGTGAGGAAGGTAAAACCATGGTGCGTTTATTCATCAACGAATCTGGCGTGGTTGAAAAAGTAGCGCTTGCACAAAGCAGCGGCATTCATCGCTTAGATCAAGCTGCACTTGATGCTGGCATGCGCGTTAGATGTAAACCCTTTATAGAATTTGGTAAAGCGATTAAAGTAACGGCCATACAACCTTATATTTTCCGTTTGGAGTAATTGAATGAATCAAACTTTTGGCCTTGCCAATATGTGGGCACAAGGCGATGCCGTCACCAGAACCGTTGCCATCATTTTGTTGATGATGTCGATTGTTACTTGGGTCATTATTTTGACCAAAGTCTTGGCGCTTTATAAAGTTAAAAAAATGGCCAAAGAAGTGGAATGTTTTTGGCACGCCCCATCCTTTGATGTGGCTCTCAATCAAATGAGCACGGATCAAAATCCCTATGGCGAGCTTGCCAAAAGTGCTCAAGAGGCCATGCAACATCACAACCAACAATCAGGCACACGCAGCGAACTCAATCAAACCATCAATGCCTCTGATTGGCTCACACGTTGCTTGAAAATCAGCATCGATAAATCAGTGGGCGGCCTACAACAAGGTTTGACGTTCTTGGCTTCAACAGGTGCCACAGCCCCCTTCATTGGCCTGTTTGGCACCGTCTGGGGCATTTACCATGCCTTGGTGGGTATTGGCACCTCAGGCACGGCCACGATTGACCAAGTAGCTGGCCCAATTGGCGAGGCCTTGATCATGACAGCCTTGGGCTTGGCAGTGGCGATTCCAGCCGTTTTGGGCTACAACGCTATTAGTCGCATCAATAAAGTTCTGATTGCTGAACTCAATCGCTTTGGTAATGACTTGTATGCCTATTTCATCACTGGTGCCACAGTCGGTGGTTCTGGCAACACTCGCATCAGCACTCAGGATTGATCATGGCCTTTGGTAACGAACCCATCGGAGATGATGACAGCCCACCAATGGCTGAAATCAATATGACACCTTTGGTGGATGTGATGTTGGTGTTATTGATTGTTTTCATGATCACGATTCCAGTGATGCAGCACGCCGTCAAAGTGGACTTGCCGCAAGCCAGCAGTCAACGCAATGACGTTAAACCTGAATCAATCAATCTCAGCATTGCTGCCAACGGCCAAGTCTTTTGGAACAGCTCTCCCATCGATCTAAATACTTTGTCGATTTATGCTCAAACAGCAGCAAAGAAGTCGCCACAACCTGAAGTGCAACTCAAAGCTGATAAAAATGTTCGCTATGAATCAGTGGCGCAGGTTTTATCGACTGCCAAACGTTCAGGATTAACAAAAATAGGATTTGTGACAGAGCCTAATTAAATTTTGATTTAAATTTGATTTAAGTTTGATTCAAATTTTTATTTAGGCTTGTACTGAGTTGGGCAGTAAGCGCGCTTCACTTCCCCACTTCGTAGGGCTGCATGCTTGGTACCCCGCCCTGTGACGCGTTTACGCCACATCCTAAATGAACTGGGCTTCATTTCTTGACGCATCAAATCAATCACCCGAGATTCATTCAAACCATAGGTTTGCATGATGGCATCAAATGGCGTGCGATCTTCCCAAGCCATCTCAATGATGCGCGAGACATCCGCTGGTGCGATGATAGGTTTCTTCATCTCAGTGATTGTATTAATAGAATCACTTCTTTGCTCGGCAGCGGTCTGAGCAATATTTCACTTCTTCCCAAACCTTTTCCCACTTTTTACGCCAAGCAAAGGGTCGGCCACAAGTTAAACAGACCTTGGTGGGTAACTCTGATTTTTTGCGCATCTTCATAACAAATCTGAATTAGCGCTTTGATTTCTGAGGAGGCAAGTCAGTGACTTTTTCAGAGTGTTCCCAGTGAGCCTTCCAATTGTCAGCATATCTTTTGGCCGCGTAACTTGAGCGCACGATCATGATGTTCTCAGCGTTGCGCTTTTCCGCCGAATTGGTGAAGTTATAACTGCCAGTGATAACGATGTCATCATCGATCAGCATCACTTTATTGTGCTGTATCGCATGTTTGCCATCACTGCGCACGTCAATGCCAGCCGCCAATAAGATTGGTAAGGTCTCACGGTTGTTTTGGGCACTTTTTTCATCTTGGATAAACCCAACATCAACCCCTCTGCGTTTAGCCCTCACAAGGGCCTCTGCAAGGTTTGTGGCCGTAAAGCCATACGCCATGACTTTGATTGATTGTTTAGCACCATCGATTTGCTTGATCAATCCTGAGGCTGCCCCAGCAGGTGGCGTGAAATAAATGGCCAAGATTTCTGCAGGCTGGGGTTCAGCCTGCACGCTCTGCCACCATGACACAGTCGCCAAAAGGCTCAAACAGATAAGAATCGCGACTTTTTGACTTGTTTTACCGCTAATACCTCGAAAAGGCCACCTTGTTTTTACAGTTGTCATCAGAAGCACCAGAAATGAAGGAAAAATCAAAAAAATTGCAAATACGGGTTTTAAAAGTAAAACGCTAAATTAGTAATAAATGGGATTTTAGAAGGAAAGTTTTCAGCGTGCATTTTGCACAGATTTAAGAGGATGCGACGCCCCATAAAAAAACCCAGCTCAGAGAGCTGGGTTTTAATGGTTCAGACCAATGATTAATTAGTCATTCGCATAAATATCAATGTCTTTAGTTTCACGGACAAACAACATACCGATCACGAAAGTCATTGCTGCGATAGCGATTGGGTACCATAAACCGTAATAAATATTACCGTTTTGAGCAACCAAGGCGAATGCAATCGTTGGCATCAAGCCACCGAACCAACCGTTACCGATATGGTATGGCAATGACATTGATGTGTAACGAATACGTGTTGGGAACATCTCAACAAGCATTGCTGCGATAGGACCATAAACCATCGTTACATAAATCACCAAGACTACTAACAATGCTAGAACTGCTGGAATATTAACTTCCGCAGGGTTTGCTTTAGCTGGGTAACCGGCTGCATTCAAACCATCGCGAACAGCTTTCTTAAAGGCAGCATCTTTGGCTTTAGCTTCATCAGCTGGAATACCTTTCGATGAATAACCTTCAATCACTGTTTCACCAATTTTCACAGTGGCCACAGTACCTGCTGGTCCTGGGATTGTTGAATAGCTTGCTGAGTTAGACGCCATCACCTGCTTAGCGATATCGCATGAGCTTGTGAACTTAGCTGTACCTGTTGGATTGAACTGGAAAGAACATTCAGCTTCATCAACTGTGATAGTTGCTGGAGCTTCTTTCATCGCCTTTTCCAAAGCTGGGTTAGCAAAGTGTGTCATTGCATTGAAGATTGACACTGGTGTATTTGGAATGTAAGTAATGATCGCCAATAACAAACCAGCCATGATGATCATTTTTCTACCGATTCTGTCTGATAGTGCACCAAATACGATGAAGAACGGTGTACCAATCACCAATGAAGCGGCAATCATCAAGTTAGCTGTCTTAGGATCAACTTTCAATACTTGTGTCAAATAGAACAAAGCGTAGAACTGGCCTGTGTACCAAACAACTGCTTGACCAGCCACTAGACCAAAAAGAGCCAAGATAACGATCTTTAAGTTTTTCCACTCGCCAAATGATTCTGTCAAAGGAGCTTTTGAAAGCTTGTTCTCTTCCTTCATCTTCTTGAAAGCTGGAGATTCGTTCATAGACAAACGAATGTAAACAGAAACAGCCAATAACAAGATTGAAAGAAGGAATGGAACACGCCAGCCCCAAACTTCAAAATTAGGACCTGTGAATTCACGAGTGAACAAAATCACTAGCAAAGACAAGAAAAGACCTAATGTTGCTGTTGTTTGAATCCAAGCTGTGTAAGCACCACGACGACCGTGAGGAGCGTGCTCAGCAACATAAGTTGCAGCACCACCGTATTCGCCACCAAGAGCCAAACCTTGCAACATACGCAAGATAATTAGGATCACTGGAGCAGCCACACCAATCGTTTCATACGTCGGCAAAATACCTACGATGAAAGTCGCGCCACCCATCAACAAGATGGTAACGAGGAAGGTGTATTTACGACCGATCAAGTCACCTAAGCGACCAAACACCAAAGCGCCAAACGGACGTACGATAAAACCGGCCGCAAACGCTAACAAGGCGAAAATAAAAGCAGAACCGGCATCTAAACCAGAGAAGAACTGCTTAGCAATAATGGCTGCCAATGAGCCATATAGATAAAAGTCATACCATTCGAATACCGTGCCAAGTGAAGATGCAAAGATAACCTTGCGCTCTTCAGCTGTCATCGGTGCGGCTTTTGTTGTTGCCATGATGATTCCCTTATAAGATTATTAAAATGTAACTGCAGGCGCGATTATGTTTTTCCAATGGATGGACTTTTCTTACAAAACAGAATTAGTCAGGGAAAACACCTACAAAATAACCACTTTTTCTTATCGGGAATAGGGTTTTAAGCAAATCTCTTCAAAATGTTGTGAGCGCTTTGTAATGAAAAAACAATAATTTTGGCGTAAGCGCTTCAGAGTAAAATCCATAACTTACACAATCATACAAAGCCTGAATCATGGTTATCCTCTTTGGAATTTTTGCAATACTTCTACCTGTGGCCGCCGGCGTTTTTGTTTGGAAAAGATTTGATCAAATTTTCTTAAAGACCGCGGAAGTTGATAGCAATGACAGTCTCCCAATTTACTTAAAAAAACTCGCTGCAGTTTCTTTAACAACAGGATTTTTACTGTTTGTTTGTTTCCAGTTACTTTTTATTTTTAGCGGTGAAGCATGATTTTTATTAAAAAGATTCTTCCCAACCTACTTGTCTTATCGAGCATTGTGATGATGTTCATCGTTTCGCAAACAAGCAATAACCAAGAAATCCAAGATATCTTTCGAATGATTGATGACCTAGCAACCAATTTAATTTTGGTGATTGTGGCCATCACCTTGGGACTTTTTGTTGCGCAATACCTGTATGTACTTGTAGGCCTGGTTGCAGCGATGGCTTTGGTGGTGATGGTGCCCGCACTCAACACCGCACTCAATCTAAGCGTTGATTATGTTTTAGCTTGCGGATTAGTTTGCTTGGGCTTTTCTGCTGTTTCAAATATTTATGCCAACTATAGAGGCATTGAATAATTTTTATTTATATCAAATGTTCAATAAGGGAGTAATAAATGAGTAATCGCGCAATCGCAATCATGGTTTTAGTTTTGGTAGCAGCAACTGGGTATTTATTGGTAACCGGTGATGGCGACATCGACATGGGTGGTGAAAAGCATGGCGCTGATGCAGTTCACGTTGAAGACAAAAAGCCAGCTACTGCACCAGCCGCTCCTGCAGCACCAGCAACTGAACCAGCAAAGAAGTAATTAGCTAGACTAAAAGCTGCTGAACTAATCAGCAGCAAGAAAGACAAAGCCCCTGATAGATAAACTATCAGGGGCTTTTTGTTTTTACTTGAATCACTTAGTCATGACTCAATGAGTGGTGCCCGAGGCCGGAATCGAACCGGCACGGCTGTTTAAGCCGAGGGATTTTAAATCCCTTACGTCTACCTATTTCGTCACTCGGGCAAACATACTGCATAAAGTTAGAGGTAAATAGTCGGCTTGCTTAGTGACTGGTTTACTTCTTATTAAATACTTTGATTTCATTATTATTTAATGAAGTCAGTATTTTACATACATTAAAAATAAACCCCGCAAAAGCGGGGTTTATTAACTGGGCAAACCAGCTTTTTAACTATACAACACGCTTGGCAACCACAAACCAATCGCTGGGAACATATACAACAGCACCAATGCAAGAACTTGGATAGCCATGAATGGCATCATGCCTGCAAAGATCTGATTGAGTGTCACATGCGGCGGGGCCACACCTTTGAGGTAGAAGGCCGCCATTGCTACAGGTGGTGACAAGAATGCTGTTTGCAAGTTCAAGGCAACCAATAGACCGAAGAACAATGGGTCAACTTGGAAGTGAACCAACAAAGGAATAAAGATCGGCATGAAAATCACGATGATCTCTGTCCACTCTAGTGGCCAACCCAACAAGAAAATAATGACTTGTGAAAGGATCAAGAATTCAATCTTGCTTAGACCAAGGCCCAAGACCCACTTCTCAATCAACTCTTGGCCGCCTAGCAAGGCAAATGCTGCTGAGAAGATAGATGAACCCACGAATAGCCAGCAAACCATGGCGCTTGTTTTAGCTGTCAAGAAGACAGACTCTTTAACAACATCCATGTTGAGTTGTTTGTATGCCCAAGCCAAAGCAAAGCCACCGAAGGAGCCCAATGCAGCCGCTTCAGTTGGCGTTGCCAAACCAAACACAATCGCACCCAATACAACCAAGATCAGAGCTGCTAGCGGGAAGAAAGATCCCAACAACATCTTGAAAATCTCTAAACGGTGCATTGTTAGGAAGTAATAAAACAGAGCACCTATCAACAAACCAATGCCAAGGGTGATCCAATACCAAAGTGGTACAGGCGCGCGCTCTGCAGCAGCTCCATCAGTTGTTGGAATTTCTGAAACACCTGTTGAAGCCATGTTTACAGCAGCTGGCTTAGCTTCTTTGGCATCCTCTTCAGCACCTGGAGGCAAAGCAACACCATCTGCTTGAGCCTGTGGCGAGTCTTCTGCAGACTCCAAGCTCATCATGCCGCCATCACTGACCATCTCTGTAACTACAGAGACTTCAACTGGCTTGGTCGCGACACCGTACATGGATGACATGACAACCACAAAGAAAATCAATGGGCCGATGATGATCATGAATTGCTTGAACAACTCTTTCATGCTCATATTGCTTGCAGCACGGCCTTTCATCACTGATAACAATCCAGGTAGAGCACGTTGACTGTACTTAGCCAAAATTTCTGAGGGAGGTGTTAGCTTTACCAAGCGATCGACATCAGCCATTGGTGGCGCAAGCTCAGGCTTGATTTTGGCGACGATGATCACATAACCAATGTACAAAGTTGCCAACATGATGCCTGGGAAGAATGCGCCGGCATATAACTTGACCACTGACACACCTGCAGTCGCACCATACACAATCAACATCACAGATGGTGGAATCAAAATACCCAAGCAACCACCAGCAGTGATGGCGCCCGCTGAAAGTTTGACGCTGTAGCCGGCCTTTAACATCGACGGCAAAGCCAACAAGCCCATCAAAGTCACGACGGCACCCACGATACCGGTTGCAGTAGCGAAAATAGCGCAAGTAACCAAAGTCGCAACAGCTAAGGCACCAGGAACTCTTGCCAAGGCCAGATGCAAGCTTTTGAAAAGCTTTTCAATCAAGTTAGCACGCTCAACCAAATAACCCATGAACACAAATAGTGGAATTGAGATCAAGACATCATTGGTCATCACCGAGAACGCTCTTTGCACCATGAGTGCCAAAGTTCGATCAACTGCTTGAGTGGTTCCCTCACCCTGACTTAAAAAAGCAAACAAGGCGAAGATCATGCCCATACCCATCAAGGTAAAGGCGGTTGGAAAACCCAACATGATGGCAACCACCACCAAACTGAGCATCAATAATCCTAAGTGACCATTGCTCATTTCTGAGAATGATGGCATCGCAATCAATGTGCCGACAACAATCGCGGCCATGATGCTAAAACCGAAATAAAGTTCCTTACGCATGATTAAGCACCCTTCTTTTCATCTTCATGGCTTACCATGGCTTTTAATTTATCAACGTCCACTTCTTCGACGTCATGCTCACGCTTAGGCCATTCGCCTGTTTGAAGACAAACAATACAGCGCACAATCTCAGCAAAACCTTGTAGCAGCAATAAGCCACCAGCAATTGGAATGATCATTTTGAATGGCCAGATGGGAGGGCCATTGGCAGTTTGTGTCGTGTGCTCATTGATTGCGACAGACTCTGCTGCAAAATTAATACCAGCGTAGACCAAGGCGATGATGCCTGGAATGAAGAATACAAAGTAAAGAATTAGGTCGAATAGAGCCTGAGTTCTTGGCTGGAAAAAACCATAAAGCACATCGCCTCTCACATGTCCATTTTTAGACAAGGTGTAAGCACCTGCCATCATGAACATAATGCCGTAGAGCATATAAGTGATATCAAACACCCAGTCATGTGGGTTATTAAAGGCGTAACGATTAAAAACTTCCCAACAGATCAGAGCAGTTAATAGAACCACTGAAATAGCTGAGAACTGTCCAGCTTTGGTAGAAATTTTATCCACCGCTAAAAGGATTTTTTGCATAAGTCTCTCGTATTATTCTTATAGTAAAAATACATAATCACAAAACTACAAACACCCACGCAGTATATCTGAGTGGGTGTTTGAGTTACAACAAAACTACGGATTAAGACTTAGCTGGAGCCTTCTTAGGTCCAAAGTAATGGTTGTAAGCCATCTTGTAATCCACGTTGGTATCGTTCTGCCAGCGGCAAGCACGCTGAGCAAATGAACGCATAGATTCAAGAACACGTTTGAAATCAGCATTTTCTGTTGATTTAGCAGCAATGATCTTGTCCCAAGCAGCCAATTGAGCACGCAAGATTGGGTCAGGCGTCTTGTAGAACTTAACGCCTTGCTTCTGTTGCATTTCAATGTAGTCTTTTGAGTAACGATCGATGGCTTTCCAGCTCATTTCTGCTGAAGAAGCTTGAACCGCTACGTTGATCATGGCGCGCAATTCTGCAGGCATAGAGTCTAGTTTCTTCTTATTGAAAAGAATCTCAAACTGCTCTGAACACTGGTGGAATGATTGCAACATACATACCTTAGATACGTCTGGGAAGCCCAATAGACGGTCAGAAGATGCGTTGTTGAATTCAGCTGCGTCCAATAGACCACGGTCCATCGCAGGAACAATCTCAGCACCTGGCAAAGCGTTCACTGAAACTTCCATGTCCTTGAAGATGTCAATTGAAAGACCCACTGTACGGTACTTTAGACCCTTCATATCTGCAACTTTAGTCACTGGCTTCTTAAACCAACCGAGTGGCTGTGTTGGCATTGGGCCATAGAGGTATGACACAACGTCGATGTTCAATGATTTGTAGATGCTTTCCAACATCGCTTTACCACCGCCGTGCTCATGCCATGCAAGAACCATGTTAGGGTCCATACCAAACGCTGGACCTGATCCCCATAGCGCCAAGGCTGGGCTCTTACCGTACCAGTAAGCAACCACACCGTGACCACCGTCCAATGTTCCTTTGCTAACCGCATCCAAAAGACCGAAAGCTGGAACAACTGAACCTGCTGGCAAAAGATCAATCTTCAAACGACCTGAAGACATTTTGTTGATCTTGTCGCAGAAATCTTGTGCGTACTCATGGAAAATATCTTTTGTTGGCCATGTTGACTGGAAGCGCAAGTTAACTGTTTGCGCTTTTGCAATCATTGGGAAGCCAAGCGTACCTGCGCCAGCAGCTGCTGCTGTTGACGTGGCAATGAATTTACGACGTGATTGAACTTTCTTTTCTG
>Ga0255126_1000319_pt1 | contig 21207 bp, 19 predicted proteins | sample Law_Miss_RepA_8d_FD_188556 | JGI IMG/M metagenome (GOLD analysis project Ga0255126, IMG submission 188556) | Freshwater microbial communities from St. Lawrence River, New York, United States - Law_Miss_RepA_8d | ecosystem: Environmental > Aquatic > Freshwater > River | place: USA: New York... | reverse complement strand
TAATCATTTCATGACGCTGAAACTCAGCCCCTGCCCCACCCATTTAAAAAGCCGCCTCGGCCTCCAGGCGGCTTTTTCTTTTTCAGATCCAGAAACCTTCCTTTTCCAAGAGGCCTTAGTTCATGCCACTGCCACCTGCCCCCACCCAACGCGCCAGTCGCCTAACCCATAAATCATTTGCAGAACAACCCACCGAAGATCCAGCGCCTAAAGCAGTCAGTCCCGTGGTCATGAGCAACCCGACCCCTCTCGCCAAAAACACCGTCACAGAGTTCAAGAAATCGACGCCCAACAAAAAAGTCTCTGCTGACGTTCCAACAAAACCCGTTGTCCAGGCTGTTGTTTTGAACAAAACAACAGTTGCGACTTCAGCACGCTCCAAGCGTCGGACAGGTCCCAAAAAATTATTTGTTTTGGATACCAACGTGCTGATGCACGACCCGATGAGCCTTTTCCGCTTTGAAGAGCACGATGTTTTCTTGCCCATGATCGTGCTCGAAGAGTTGGATGGTCACAAAAAGGGCATGACTGAAGTGGCTCGAAATGCGCGTCAGGCCAGTCGCTCACTCGACGCACTGGCCTCCGCACAAGGTGCTGACCTTGGTAAAGGCTCACCTTTGAGCGCCACCGGTTACACAGATGCAACGGGTCAATTGTTTTTCCAGACCCAAGCACTCGATTTGAGTTTGCCTTTGGCCCTGCCACAGGGCAAAGCCGATAACCAAATTCTGGGCGTGGTCAAAGCACTCGGGCAGTTACACGCCCCTAGAGAAGTGGTTTTGGTTTCCAAAGACATCAACATGCGGGTCAAAGCCCGGGCTTTGGGTTTGCAAGCCGAGGACTACCAAAACGACAAAACCCTCGAGGATGGTGATTTGCTCTATCCAGGCTCTTTGGCCTTACCGCCAGACTTCTGGATCAAAAATGGCAAAACCGTGGAAAGCTGGCAACAAGGAACCCACACCTATTACAGAATTTCGGGGCCAATCGTCCCCAGCCTGTTCATCAACCAGTTTGTCTACTTCGAAGCCCCGGGCGAGCCCAGTCTTTATGCTCGGGTGACTGAAATTCGCGGCAAAACTGCCGTTTTTCGGACTTTGAAAGACTTCAACCACCAGAAAAATGCCATCTGGGGCGTCACCACACGCAACCGCGAACAAAATTTCGCCATGAATTTGCTGACCGACCCGGACATCGACTTTGTCACTCTGGCCGGAACGGCAGGAACAGGCAAGACGCTCATGGCCTTGGCCGCAGGTTTGACCCAAGTTCTGGATGACCGTCGGTACACAGAAATCATCATGACCCGCGCCACCGTGAGCGTGGGTGAAGATATCGGTTTTTTACCAGGCACCGAAGAAGAAAAAATGGGTCCCTGGATGGGCGCTTTGGACGATAACTTGGAATTTCTGGCCAAAGGCGACGGCGGCAATGCTGGCGAATGGGGCCGTGCAGCCACCAATGAACTCATCAAGAGCCGCATCAAAATCAAAAGCATGAATTTCATGCGTGGCCGAACCTTCATGAACAAATACGTGATCATTGACGAGGCTCAGAACTTGACCCCCAAGCAAATGAAAACTTTGATCACGCGGGCAGGCCCGGGTACCAAAATCATCTGCATGGGCAACCTGGCCCAAATTGACACGCCTTACCTGACCGAGGGGTCTTCTGGCCTGACTTTTGCGGTCGACCGATTTAAGGGTTGGGCGCACGGTGGTCACATCACGCTGGCGCGTGGTGAACGCTCCAGACTGGCCGACTTTGCCAGCGAGGCGCTTTAACAGGTCCCCAACAGGCCCCACCCCTGAGGGGGGGCCTCAGTAATCGTCGCTCAGGCCCGACGCCAGACTTTCAAAACGCGTCAGGTTCTTCAGGAACGTCAAGCGAGTAGTACCTGTCGGGCCGTTACGCTGTTTACCAATGATGATTTCTGCAACCCCTGGATCCTTCGAATCCTTGTTGTAGTAGTCATCCCGGTAAATAAACATGATGATGTCGGCATCCTGCTCAATGGCTCCAGACTCGCGCAAGTCGCTCATCATGGGGCGTTTGTCGGTGCGTTGTTCTACGCTTCGGTTCAACTGGGACAGCGCAATGACTGGGCACTGCAGTTCTTTGGCCAGCATCTTCAAACCGCGAGAAATTTCACCCAATTCAGTCGCACGGTTATCTCCTCCCGAGCCCCCCGAACCGCTCATGAGCTGTAAATAGTCCACCACAATCAAGCCGAGCTTGCCGCACTGCCGAGCTAAGCGTCGGGCATTGGCTCTTAACTCTGAAGGTGTCAGACCGGGCGTTTCATCGATATGAAGCGATACGGTCCGTAATTTTTCAATCGCCTCGGTCAGTCGGGGCCACTCGTCGTCGGTCAGCTTGCCTGTTCTTAAATGACCTTGGTCAATGCGCCCAATCGAACCCACCACACGCACGGCCAATTGAGAGGCCCCCATTTCCATGGAGAAAACAGCGACAGGCAAACCTTCATTCAGTGCCACATGCTCGGCGATGTTGATGGCAAAAGCTGTTTTGCCCATGGAAGGACGCGCGGCCAAAACAACCAGATCACCGGGCTGCAGACCCGATGTCATGCGGTCAAGATCGTAAAAACCTGTCGGCACGCCCGTGATGTCATTCGGGTTATCGGCCATTTCCTGCACGCGGTCGAGCAACTCGACCACCAAGGTGTCCATCGACTGGAAGCCCTGCTTCATGCGAGAGCCTTCTTCACCGATGTTGAAGATTTTTTGCTCAGCCTCGTCCAGAATGCGGTCGATCGCCTTGCCTTGTGGGTTGAAAGCGTTGGTGGCTATTTCGTCACTGGCCGAAACCAATTTGCGCAAAATAGACCGCTCTCGTACGATTTCGGCATAGCGCCTGATATTGCTGGCGCTGGGCACGTATTGGGCCAATGAGTTCAGGTAACCCAAACCGCCCATTTCTGCGGCATTGCCCTGATTTTGTAAATATTCGCTGACCGTGATCACATCGGCAGGTTTGGAGCCATTGATCAAAGCGCCAATAGCGGCATAGATCAACTTGTGTTCGTGCCGATAAAAATCAGCGTCAACCAAAAGGTCGCCGACCCGATCCCAAGCACCGTTGTCCAGCAAAAGCCCCCCCAGTACGCTGGATTCGGCCTCGATGGAATGCGGCGGCACGCGCAACTTGGCAATTTGACTGTCGGAAGTCAAATCAATGGGAAATTCGCTCAGATGGGGAGATAAAACAGCAGACATTTAGCACCGGAAAATCAAACAAGCATCTTAGCCCTCCAAAGCCCGCAACGTCATCGGATAACCCTGTGGATAAACGGGGGGTATTCAGTGTTCAACTCAGGACAACTCAACTTTGCATACAAAGTGATGCAGATAAAAAGTCAATATTGAAAAGGACGGGTTTTAAACCATCAACCACTTGGTCATCTATTTCTGATTTGAAATTCGCATTTTCTAAATGACACCATGTTTGCTGCGTTGAATTTGATTTTGGCCGACCCACTCACATCAGCGGCTTTACCGCTCGGGTGTGCGCAGGGACTGAATAGGAACTTTGGTCCTATAGGGGGAAAACACTGATTTTCATGATGTCATTTTCGGCAAAAATGAAAAAATGCCTCAATGGCAAGTTTTTAATTGGTCTAACCAGGAGCCACCATGTCTTTTCCGTTTGTTAAAAGTATTTTCACCCTGACCGCTGCGGCAAGTTTGTCCTTGCAGCCCCTCATGGCGGCGGACAAAGTTAAAGTGGGCTTCGTCAGCACCTTGTCTGGCCCTTCTGCGGCTTTGGGGGTGGACATTCGCGATGCCTTCATGCTGGCAGTGAAACTAAACGGTGGAAAACTGGGCGGATTACCTGCCGATGTGTCCATTTCAGACGACCAATTCAAACCCGATGTGGGCAAACAATTGTTCGAGCGTTATGTCAAACGGGACAAAGTTGATTTCTTAACGGGCGTGGTCTTCTCCAACATCATGTTGGCCGGACTTCCTGAAGCAGTTGATGGCAAAACCATTTACCTCAGCCCCAATGCCGCACCTTCACCCATTGCCGGCGCCCAGTGCACCCCCTACTTCTTCGCGGTGTCTTGGCCCAACGATGCCTACCATGAGGCCGCAGGTCAATATGCCACCAACCTCAAAGTGAAGTCTGCTTATTTGTTGGCACCCAACTATCAAGCTGGCAAAGATTCCTTGTCCGGTTTCAAGCGTTTCTATAAAGGCGATGTCTCCGGTGAGGTTTACACCAAGTTGGGGCAGCTCGACTACTCAGCAGAACTCGCTGAAATTAGGGCGGCCAAACCCGAGGTGGTCTACACCTTTTTACCGGGCGGCATGGGCATTAACTTCATCAAACAGTTCATGGCTGCTGGCTTGAACAAAAGCATCCGCCTGATTCAGCCTGGCTTTGGTGCCGACCAAGACGTGATTCGTGCTGTCGGCAACGACATGCTCGGCATTTTTGACACGGCGCATTGGGGCATTGATCTGCCCAACGAAGCCAACAAGAAATTCGTGGCCGAGTTCGAAAAAGAATACAAACGCCTGCCAACCGTCTATGCATCTCAAGGCTATGACACGGCACTTTTGATCGATGCCGCTGTCAAGGCTGCGAACGGCAAGATTGAGGACAAAGATCTGATGATCAAAACACTCAAAACGGTCAAGTTCAATTCGGTGCGTGGTGATTTCCGATTCAACACCAACCACTATCCAATTCAAAACTACTACCTGCGTGAGATTCAGAAAGACGCGACAGGTCGATTGGTCAATCGCGTTATTGGCCAACCCATCATGACCAACCATGGTGACGCTTACGTCAAAGACTGCCCAATGAAATGAAGGGATACAAGATCTCCTCATGAGCAGTATTTTGATCTTGGAGCAGGCCTTAAATGGCCTGCAGTTTGGTTTGATGTTGTTTTTGCTAGCGTCTGGTCTGACTTTGGTGTTTGGCATCATGGACATGATCAACTTGGCCCATGGTGCGCTTTACATGGTGGGGGCCTTTCTCGCCGCTTGGCTGGTTCAGTTGACCCAGTCATTTGTGCTGGGGGTGATTTTGGCCGTGCTGCTCACCGCTGTAGTGGGTATGGTGCTTGAAGCCACATTGCTGCGAACGCTTTATGCCAGAGACCACCTGTCTCAAGTTTTGGCTACTTTTGCCCTGATTCTCATCATCAATGAATCGGTGCGCATGATTTGGGGGTCTGATCTGCCCCTGTCAGCACCGCAAGCCTTGTCGGGCCCCGTGGAGTTGTTACCAGGCTTGTTGTATCCCAGTTATCGCTTGGTCATCATTGGCATTGGCTTGGCCATTGCGTTGCTGTTGTTTTTGTTGGTCACTCAAACACGCGTGGGGGCTTGGGTTCGTGCTGGCGCCTCAAATCGCGAGATGGCGATGGCCATGGGCATCAATATCAGGGCATTGTTCACTGGCGTTTTTGGCATTGGTGCCGCCCTCTGCGCTGTTGCCGGCGCCATGCTGGGACCGTTGCTGGCGGTTCAAGTAGGCATGGGTGAAAACATTCTCATTCTGGCCTTTGTGGTCATTGTGATCGGCGGCATTGGTTCGGTCTGGGGCGCATTTGTTGGCGCCATCTTGGTGGGTTTTGTCGACACGCTGGGCCGAACACTTTTGCCGCATCTGTTTCGAGAGCTATTTTCGCCACAATTTGCCAGTGCTGCTGGCCCTGCCGTCGCCTCCATATCTGTTTATCTCTTGATGGCACTGGTCCTTTTTATACGCCCCCAAGGCTTGTTTTCAGGTCGCTCTTAAGACCCCTTAACAGATGAAACGTGAAACACCTTCCTGGCTTTGGGCTTTGCTGCTCATCCTGTCCATTGCCTTGCCCTTGGCGTTAAATGCCTTCGGGCAAGATTTTTACATCAGCATGCTCAGCCGCATGATGATTTACGGCATTGCCGCTTGCAGCCTTAACCTCATTCTGGGTTTTGGCGGTTTAGTCTCTTTTGGGCACGCTGCGTTTGTGGGCATTGGCGCTTACAGCGTAGGAATCATGATCACTGAGGGTGTGACCAACGGTTGGGTGAACTTTGCTGTGGCCATGGCCGTCAGCGCTTTGGTAGCCGCTGTCATTGGCGCTATTTCCTTGAGAACGCGCGGTGTTTACTTCATCATGATCACCTTGGCTTTTGCCCAAATGATTTACTACTTGGTCAACTCCATCAAGGCATACGGAGGCGATGAAGGCTTGAACATCAAGTTCAGGTCTGATTTTGGCCTAGGACTCAATCTCAAAAATGATCTGACTTTTTACTTTGTCGTTCTGTTGGCCTTGGTCAGCACATTGGTCTTAATTTCCCGCATCATGAAGTCCCGTTTTGGCCGAGTGATTTTGGCCATCCGTGACGATGACACTCGCGTTGAAGCCATCGGATTTCCGGCCTACACCTACAAGTGGGTTTTGTTCATCATCGCCGGTACATTGGGGGGCTTGGCGGGGGCCTTGATGGTCAATCACCAAAACTACGTCAGCCCCAATTTGATGCACTGGACACAATCGGGCATTTTGATGGTGATGGTTATTTTGGGTGGCGTTGGCACCCTCTCTGGTGGCTTGTGGGGTGCCTTGGTGTTGCTCATTTTGGAAGATTTGATTGCAGAACACACCGTGTATTGGCAGTTCTACATTGGATGGTTCTTGTTGGCGGTTGTCTTGTTGGCACCGAAGGGGCTCTCTAGCTTCTTCAATCGACAACCCAAAGTCGAAGTCAAGGGGCACGCATGAGCCAAGCGCCTATGCTCGACGTGCAGAATTTGGTTAAAAAGTTTGGTGCAGTTTTAGCCACCGATCATGTCAGCCTTCAAGTTCAACAAAATGAAATTCACGCTTTGATTGGCCCGAATGGGGCTGGCAAAACCAGCCTGGTAGCACAGTTGTCTGGTTTACTGCAGAGTGACAGCGGGCACATTTTCTTCAAGGGTCTGGACATTACAGGCATGTCAACACATGAGCGCGTGCGCTTAGGTCTGGCCCGTTCATTTCAAATCACTCGCCTCTTCAAATCCTTCACAACACTAGAGAATGTGGCTTTGTCTATCCAAGCACGCTCTGGGCACAGTTTTTCATTTTGGAAGCCTGTCAGCAAAGAATCTGCTCTTGTCGAACAAGCCACGCCTTGCTCACCGACTTGGGTCTGGCGGATCGGGCAAACAACCATGCCAGCGAACTTTCACATGGGGAGCAACGCATCTTGGAGTTGGGTCTGGCGGTGGCCACGCAACCCAAACTGCTGTTACTGGATGAGCCCATGGCAGGCGCAGGCCCGGTTGAGTCAGAGCGGATCTTGAATCTCATACTCAAATTACGCGAAAAATCGGCGATCTTGCTCATAGAGCACGACATGGACGCTGTCTTCAGATTGGCAGACAGAATATCTGTGCTTGTTAATGGCGCACTCATTGCCACGGGTACCCCCACCCAAATCAGACACCATCCGCAAGTCATTGCGGCTTACTTGGGTGAGGAAAACGCATGAGCTTGCTGCAAGTTGAAAATGTGCAATCGGCTTACCAAGAAAGTCAGGTGTTGTTTGGCATTGACTTCACACTGAAAACGGGTGAGTCAATGGGCTTGCTTGGCCGCAATGGCATGGGTAAAACCACGCTCATCAGAAGCATTCTGGGCCTTAAATCTGTTCAGGGCGGCCAGGTTATTTTTGATGGTCAGGACATCACCAACCAACCCACTGACAAGATTGCACGACTTGGTATTGCCGTGGTGCCTGAGGGTAGACAAGTGTTCCCGAACTTAACGGTGGACGAACACCTCACCGCCTTTGTCAACAACCGACACCAAAGCCGAACACTTTGGACCCCCCATCGGGTGTATGAATTATTTCCCCGTTTGGCCGAGCGCAAGTCCAACTTGGGCTCGCAACTTTCAGGGGGTGAGCAGCAAATGCTGGCCATAGGTCGTGCCTTGGTCACCAACCCACGCTTGATCATTTTGGATGAAGCCACAGAAGGCTTGGCGCCGCTCATTCGCGAAGAAATCTGGAAGTGCTTGCGCCTGCTCAGCGAAGAAGGTCAGACCTTGATCGTGGTCGACAAATACGTCAATCGTTTGGTCGACATTGCATCGCACCACTTGATCTTGGAGCGCGGTCAAGTGGCTTGGGCAGGTCACTCGCAGGCACTGCGAGATGATCGCAAGTTGTGGACTCGCTACCTGGGCGTCTGAGCTTAAAACGATTTCGCAACCGATTTCACTGCTTGCATGAGCAGCATGCTGGCTGGGCTTAAAGTGCCTTTCCGTCGCCGTGTGATGCCCACCCTTCTCTCCCATTGGTGCCCCGTGGCATCCAGCGCTTTGAGTTGGCCTGCGCGCACTTCCCAATAAATCAATTCTTTGGGGATGAAGGTCAAAGCATCGCTTTGCATCACCATAGATTTCATTAAAACAGTCGAAGTTGTTTCAACTTGGGCTACAGGTGGCTCTAGATCATGGCTGACAAAATAATCGTCAAACGCCAGTCGCTCCAACTCGAGCCTTCTGGGCAAAATCCACGGGTATTTCACCAACATTTGTGGAGTGACCACTTTGTATTTTGAAAGAGGATGGTCTGCACGAGCCACCACAGTGGCGTGTTCAGTCAACAAGGCGTCGTGAATCAACTCTGCATCGGCCGCCCTTACCGGCACGGAAGACAGCGCAAAATCCACCTCGCCTTGCTTGACCCAAGGCATCAGAGCCTCGTTCAGTCCATAGAGCACCGTGACATGGACCTCAGGATTTTGATCCGACAAAAGACTGAGGGCCAATGGCAAAAGCCGGGTGGCTTCTGTTGGGCCGCAGCCGACCATCACATGTCCACGCTGGGCCCCTCGCATGGACTGAATTTCACCGACTGCGTTGCGCATTTCGGCCTCAATGACACGCCCGTGCGCCATGAGAGCCTGCCCAAATGGCGTCAGGCTGACTCCAAAACGCCCTCTTTCGAGCAGTTGCACCCCCAGAGTTTTCTCAAGCGCCTTAATGCTCTTGGACAGCGCAGGTTGAGAAATTTCCATCGACGCTGCAGCCTCAGTGAGATTGCCGTATCGAGCCGCTGCAAGAAAGAGTTGAACTTTTCTGTAATCCATAACCAATGGTAATGGAAAAAGCATGAATTGTTGTAGATCAATTTCCCGACCTGCGGTAACTTACACCCACATGCTCATCTCAAACCCTGGAAGGGAGTTTTCATGCCACCGATAGATTTGGATCATCTGGTTCAACCAGACCGCGTTCACAAAAGTGTCTACACAGATCAAAGACTTTTTGATTTGGAAATGGAGCACATTTTTGAAAAAGCTTGGGTTTATTGCGGCCACGAGTCACAAGTTAAAGAGGTCGGCGACTACTTCACCATGGACATCGGTCGTCAACCCATGGTCATGGTGCGGGACGTAGACCAAAGCGTCAAAGTGCTATACAACCGCTGCCCTCACCGGGGTGTGGAACTGTGTGGCAACCAAAGTGGCAACACTGGCAAAGGCTTCGTCTGCTCGTACCATGCATGGAGCTTTCATTTGAACGGTAAAGTCAAAGCCATCCCTTTGGTCAAAGGCTACGACGGCACCCGCATGAGCACAAACGATGCAGATTGCAGCATGGTGCCGGCCGCACGCGTCGACAGTTACCGTGGTTTCGTATTCGCCAGCTTGGTCAAGGAAGGCCCAGGTTTGATCGAGTTTTTGGGTGACGCCAAAGTGGCCTTTGATGACATGTGCGACCGTTCACCCGTGGGAGAAGTCGAAGCCGTTCCCGTTTGCCATCGCGTGATTCAACGGTCCAATTGGAAATTCTTCATGGAAAACCAACTGGATGCCTTGCACCCCTCCGTCACACACCAATCGACGGGCGTGTCGGCGCGCAAAGTAGAGCAACGCCTGAAAAAGGAAAAAGGCGATGCGCCTTTGTTTTTCCATTACTTGTCCACCTTTGCGTCCAGTTTCGACCAGTGGGACTCTGTACAAACAGTGAACTTCAAATACGGTCATGGCATCTTGAAGGCCTACATGGGCTTGCGACCTACCGATCCAGACACCGTGGAATACGAAGCATTGATCAAGAAAGCGTATGGCGAAGAAACGGGTGAAGAATATCTGGCACGCAGCATTCACCACGTCCTCATTTATCCCTATTTGTCGGTGCAGTCGCCTTTGCAACAACTGCGTTGCTTACGTCCCATAGCCCCGAACAAAACATTGTCTGAAATTTGGCACTTCCGGCTCAAAGGTGTTCCTGAAGCTATTTATGAACGCTCGCTGTGGTATTTCAACTTGGTGAACTCGCCAGCGACCATGATCAATGCCGATGATTTGGAAAACTGGACCAAGGGCCAATTGGGCTTGGAATCCAAAGGGGGGGAATGGGTCAGCTTTCATCGTAACTACGGCGGAGACACCGAAAAAGACGGCGTTTTGTATTCCAACAATGGCACCAGCGAGGTCGTCATGCGCAATCAGTTTAAAGCCTGGCAATCGTATATCCGTGACGCAATACAAACCGTGAACGTCGCCTGAACAGGAGCCCATCCAAATGAAAACCAATCAGGTCAAAGAAGCACTGGGAACAGGCGTTGTGATTGAAGGCATTCAATCGATGTCGGGCGCGGATTCCATCGAACCCGATCACATGGGCCGTGGCAGACAGCCAAGCCAAGGGTACATTCCCAAAGCCATCAAGGTCGATCCCGGTCTGCAACGACAAGTTGAAGAACTGCTTTTCCACCAAGCTGCCTTGCTCGACAACAAAGCTTGGGGTGATTGGATCAAGCTTTTCAGTAAAGATGGTGTTTACTGGATGCCCTCTACACCTGCGCAAACCGACTGGCGACGCGAAGCCTCCATCTTTGCTGAGGATCAGTTGCTGATGGAGGTTCGAATGAGTCGTCTGCAACATCCCAATGCATGGTCACAAGCTGCACACTGGGGCACCAATCACATGGTGGGGAACATCGTGATTGAAGCCCTCAGCGCCGACATGGTGGAGGTTTATTCACGCTTTCAGATGATGGAGTTGCGTCGCGATGACATCCGTCATTTTGGCGGAAGCTACCGACACTCTTTGGTCAGACAAGGTGATGACTTGAAAATTAAATTGCAACGTGTGGACATGACCAACGGACAAGCCGCCTACGATTACGTGCTGCAAGCTTGGGTTTAAGCGAGGGTGGACAGAGTTTTGTGTAAACGGTCAAAAGGCAGGACGCCCAAGTACTGATCACCCCTGCGTTTACACAGAACATCAAGAAAGTTGGCCGACCAGTCAAGTCAGCAGGAGTTTTTTAAATCTGGATAAGTACTTGATGCGCATATGCACAGCATCAGTCAGGGCTAAGGTCAACGGATCCGACACAGAGGAAAGCGATCTTGACATCCTTGTGGACACCACAGAGGACACAACTCTGTTTGACTTGGGTGCTATTCGCTACAAGCTTCGCCACTTGTTGGGCGTTCAAGTAGATGTCCTGACGCCCGAAGCGCTTCCTGAAAAATTTCGTCAATCAGTTATCGCAGAGGCTCGCCCAGTATGAGTCGCGATCCTCTGCGAGTACTGGACTATTTGGACCATATTCTTGAAGCCATTCGGCGAATCCAACAATACTGCGAATGTTGCCGCCGCCAAGAGTGACATGTGACCCGGATAATCTTTTAGTACGTATATTTAGATCTTGAAATGGCCCCGTGCACCTAAAGTTTTGTTCATCGAACCTGGTGTGTATCGAACTTATGAACTGCGACGCTTGCCACAAAAAAGCACTACATCCAGGTTGACGACGAGTTTTTCAGAACATATCATGCAGCATGAACGCATGAACCTCAAGGAAAGCTCAGTGTCTAACCCAGCAAATGACAGCAAGATGGTCAAATCCATCGGTGCAAGTGGACAAATCTCTTTAGGCAAAGAGTTCGCGGGAAGACAAGTCCTGATTGAGTCGCCAGCTAAAGGTGTATGGATCATCCGGACTGCCACCATAACCCCCGACCATGAGCCTTGGCCTGAAGAAGAAAAGGCTCAAACTGGACTCAAAAAAGGCCGTACCGGGAAGACACCATCACCCGATCAAACGTCGCGAAAAAAATCTTAGGCATGAGAGCATCCAAGGTTTTTTACAGAAATGACATTTGTCCATGGAGCAAGATAAAAATGACTGACCTGTTCGTCGCTTTAGGCTTTCGTTGGAACCGCGAAAAAATTCCTCAACAGATTCCTACTCACTCGATTGATAGGGTGACATTTCATTTCCATCGAATGCTCACTACGTATGTTTGGGATGCATCAGTGCTTGAAGGCAATCCCTTTACGTTTCCAGAAGTCAAAACTTTGCTAGAAGGTGTGACGGTTGGTGGCCGGAAAATTTCCGATCAAGAACAAGTACTGAACTTGGCCGAAAGCTCCAAATACCTACTGTCACTGGTCAAAGCAGGAAAGTTCAAGCTGGACAAAATCACATTCACCGAGCTACATGGACTGGTTGCAAAAAATGAAGCGCTGGAATGGGGACATTTTCGAGGAGAAGGTCTAGAGACCAACTACACACCAGATGTTGGCCTAGGTCCTGAAGGCCGCTACACACCCCTACCCACTGTGGCTGAGGCCCCTGAGCTCAACCGTGTTTTTTCTGAAGGCCTGCAAGCGTTAAACAATACAGTCGAAAGTCGATTTGAAAGAGCTGCTGCATTTTTTCTGTTCGGAGCCTTGCAGCAGTTCTTTTTTGACGGTAACAAACGCACATCACGCTTCATGATGAATGGAATTATGATGTCCTCCGGTATGGATGCCATCAGCATTCCAGCGGCAAAGGCGCAAGACTTTAACGAAAAAATGGGCCGTTTCTACATGACCAAAGACGCCACTGAAATGATGGAATTTTTAGTCAGCTGTCATCCAGATGCCATCACCATTCAGCAAAACAATCCGCAAGCGGATTGATTGCTTTAAATTGAAATGCGATTTAAGACTTCTAGCTTTTGTTCAAGCGTATAGCCCACCGTGCCGTAGTTATTGAACTCAGAGCTACCACTGGAGTGGCCGGTGATGCTCTCGGACAAACGCGTGGGATTATCGTTACAGGCTTTCATCCTGTCGATCAGGGCATGACTTAACATGTGACTTTTTAAATCTAGGTCGGCCAGGTACTTGTTCATGATGGCCGAGCAACTGTTGCTGCCATGGTAGTGCGCATACTGTGGCACCAGCCATTCACTGCCATCACACTTGGCCATCTCCACCAGTCGCTTGGCCGCAAACAGTGCAATTTTTTGATGGATATTTCAATTTAAATTAATTTGCTCCCTGATGGTGCCAACAGGGTTGAATAAGGGGCGTGACTTAGGCGCCACTATCCGCTATTTTGGGATCCCAATTCCTCCCAAGGCTTGACCGTGGTGTCGGTGAGTCGGGGCATACCAGATCAATGGCTATGACCCGTCAAGAGCGCACCACCACCTTAGAATTTGTTGCCCGCGGTATGGTCAGCATCAGCTTGGTGAGCTTGTCCAGGACACCTCGCAACGCAGGGATTAAATTTCCATTTGAAGCTCTTAATGGCAGCAATACTTTCTGGTTTGTCTCCTGCTGATCTCTCATAGACTTTGACACCTTGTCGGCATGCAGGCTGGCGAAATACTGTTCAGATATGTGAACCTTAACTGCCTTTATTTAGTCTAATTTATGGTCCTTACCTCCCCTCATTACAGTCTGGAAATAAATTTACCGTTCATGCGCATACCTCGATGGACAAGGTTGAATGTTGACATGACGACGCGATCCGTCAAAATAGTGATTGCAACAATTAAAAAGGAGACACAATGAGCTGGCAGAAAGAAGTCGAACAAATTCAATTACGTAAAAAGTTTGCCGAGGAGCTGGGTGGAGTGCAGGCCGTTGAGCGTCAGCACTCGCAGGGCCGCTTGAACGCCCGCGAGCGCATCGATCGCTTGGCCGATCCCGGCTCTTGGTTCGAGATCGGTGCGCTGACCGGAAAAGCCGAGTACGACGAAAACTGGCAGTTGAAAAAAGTTCGCCCTACCAATGCCATCATCGGCACTGCACGGATCGGCGGGCGCAAAGTCTCGCTCGATGTCGATGATTTCACTGTGCGAGGCGGCTCGTCGGATGCAGCGGTTTCCGACAAGTGGATCTATGCCGAGAACTATGCGCTTGAGCACCGTCTGCCGTTGGTCCGGCTGGTCGAGAGCGCAGGCGGTAGCGTAAGGCTCGTAGAGCAGATGGGGGGGACCAAAATTCCCGGCTACCCAACCTGGCTGATGGCCGGTCAGCTTGGGATCATTCCGGTCGTCGCGATTGCGATGGGCCCGTGTGCCGGGCTGGGTGCGGTGAGGGCAGCCTGTGCGCATTTCTCCATCATGGTCAAGGGAACAAGCCAGGTTATGGCAGGCGGCCCGCCCGTTGTCGAGCGTGCAGGTATGGGCGATGAGCTTGACAAAAATGATCTTGGCGGCTCTCAGATCCATACCCGGTCCGGTGTCATTGACAACGAAGCTGAAAGCGAAGAGCACGCTTTCGAGCTTGCCCGTCGTTTTCTGTCCTACGTGCCTGATTCAGTATATGAAATGCCCCCGCGCGTCGAATGTAACGATCCGGTCGACCGCTGCGAAGAGGCCCTGCTTTCGATCATTCCACGCGATCGCCGACAGGTCTATCGCTCTCGGCGCATTCTCGATCTGGTCTTCGACAAGGGCTCGGTCTTCGAGATCGCGCCCATGTTCGGGCGATCGCTGGTGACCTGCCTTGCTCGAATCAACGGGCACCCAGTCGGTGTCATGATCAACGATCCGTACCATAATGGCGGCGGTCTCAACCGCCCGTCTGCCGAGAAGATGGAAACCTTCATCGACCTCTGCGATACCTTCCATTTGCCGATTGTCAACTTTGTCGATCAACCCGGAACCGTGGTGGGCATAGAGGGCGAAAAGATGGGCAATGTCCGTGGTTCGGTTCGCGTCATCTCCGCAATCGAGCAGTCCAAGGTGCCCTGGTGCGCGGTTGTGATCCGACGCCTCTACGGGCTTGCCGGTAATGCCTACTCTCGCATTCAGGGCATCAATCTGCACTACGCTTGGCCATCGGCGCGCTGGGGCTCGATCCCGATGCAGGGCGGTATCGAGGCCGCATATCGCGCCGAACTCGCCGCACTGCCAGAAGCCGAGCGTGCCGACCGGCTCGCCGCGCTCGAAAGCAAATACGAGCATCTCGAGTCGCCCTTTCTTACTGCAGAGAAATTTCGGGTGCCCGATATCATCGATCCGCGTGATACACGTCGGGTGCTTGCCCACTGGATCGAGGATGCGTGGCGCACGCTGCCCGAGCAACTTGGACCACGAGGTCGTACGATGCGCAAGTGAGCCGGATCCTGTCCAGTGGATTTCATTGACCCCCATCATCACCTCTGGGACCTCGACCATAACCATTATCCCTGGTTGGCTGAAGCCGATCACGATCGTGGTTGGGGCGACTGGTCGGCCCTGCGTCAAAGTTATACGCTTGACCAACTTATGCTGGACGTCGCTGGGCTCGAAGGGGGCCCGCCTTCCGGCAGGGCAGGTCTTAGTGGTACTTGGCGGATGCTCGGTTCGGTTCATGTCCAGGCCAACATCGACCCTTCCGATCCAGTGAAAGAGACGCGATGGCTTGAGGCGCTCGCATCCGATACGGTTAACGCGCGAGGATTGCCTTCGGGCATCGTGGCGTGGGCGGACTTTAGCGCTCCTTCCCTAGACGCGTTGCTCGATGCGCACGCACAGGCTTCGAGCCGTATGCGTGGTATCCGGCAGGTGCTGAACCGTCATCCGAATCCCAGGCTCAATCGTGCAGTGCACGACTTCCTTGCGGACGCCGGTTGGCGGGATCGAATTGGTGCCTTGAGGCGCTACGGTTGGAGTTTCGACGCTCAGATATACTGGCATCAGATGGACTCACTCGCAGCGCTGGCAGCCCGGCACGACTCGATTACATTCATCGTCGATCATGCCGGCATGCCGGTCGAGCGTGACCGAGATAGCCTTGCGGGCTGGAGAAAGGGACTGCGTACACTCGCAGCCTGCCCCAATGTGGTGATCAAGCTTTCGGGCTACGGAATGGCCGACATTGGTTGGACGGTTGATCGGCTGAAGCCTTATGTCATTGAACCGATAGAGTGCTTTGGCGCGGAACGGGCAATGTTCGCGTCCAATTTCCCGGTGGACCGACTGATGTCGGACTATGCTCGACTGTGGCAGGCCTATGATGCACTTACGCGGGGTGCCTCGAATGCTGAGCGCACAGCGCTATTTTGCGGGACAGCCCGACGGATCTATCGGCTCTGAGTGCACTCAAAACGGCTGCCCGCTCAGGCGAGCAAAGGGGATTGACCCAAGCTCCCGCAAGGTAATACTTCGCGCTAGCTTAGTGCCCTCGTGATCAGATCTGGAATTTCGTCCAGGAGTGTCGCGACCTTGATCCCGGATTGTTCGAGCAATTGCCGCTTGGCGCTCGCGCTGTCAGCATCCGACTGGATCATCGCCGCAACGTGACCGAATGAGGCGCCGCGTGGATAACGCTCCTGAAACACGCCAACGACGATCGCCACGATGGGTTTTCGCAACTGCCCACTGCGCACCGCTTCGGCGACCTCGGCCTCATGCGTACCCCCCGGCTCAGCGTAGATCACCGATGCATCCGTTTCCGGGTCTGCCTCGAACATACGCAGGACCTCCACCAGACGAAGACCGACAATCGGGTCACCGCCCATCGAGACAGCGGTCGAAACGCCCAGTCCTGCTTGCTTCAGTGTGTAGCTGATTTCGGCCGACATCCCCCCTGATCGCGAACACACGCCGATTCGTCCAGAAGCGTAGATTGCGTCGGTTCGGTCCCCCCCAATGCCGCCCATCTTGCATTGGCCTGGTGAAATTAGACCGTTGGTGTTGAAGCCCACAAGATGAGCGCCGGCGCGCCGGACCCGTGCGACCGTGCGTGCGGCGTCGTGACGAGGTACGTTTTCCGCTAGCGAGAGAAGCATGCCGATCCCTGAATCGAGGGCCTCGTCGATAGCCTCGCCGACCGCCCGGGCCGGCACATAGATGGCGCTGGCATTGGCGCCTGTCGCCCGAACTGCTGCATCTACGGTATTGAAGATCGGTACGCCCTCAACATGCTCCCCGCCTCGGCCAGGAGTGACGCCCGCCACGATTTTCGTGCCGTATTCTAGGCAGTACTTGATGTCGAAACGAGCTTGCGAGCCGGTGGCACCCTGGATCAGCACTCGGGTGTATCGATTGATCAGGATACTCATGTCTTGTGCTCCCGAGATGAAGAGGATGGGCCGTCGCGTTGACGAACCGCGTTGACGATGGCCTCACACGCCTGAGCTAGACTCGCTCCGGGGGGCAGGTAATTAATGCCGGGAAAGCGTGCCGCAATGGCACGCGCCTCAGGCTCGTAAGGCCCGAAGAGCCGAACCACAATCGGAAACTTGCGGGTATCGACAGACCGACGTTCGAGGACGATTTCTAGGGCCTGCATCATGATGTCGCAGCGCGCGAGTTGCAGAAAATTGCAGCCCACAAGCAGCCCCCTGACCTGTGGGCGATCTAGGATGGCCTCGAGGGTGGCGACTTGCTTGTCTGGTGTGGGGGTCGGGCTGAAATCAGTGTGGTTGGCGGGCCGTCCACCGTAGTGCAGGATCAGGTCGTGCTGGTAGAGGCTCGCCCCGCCCCCCGAGACCAGAAGTCCGATCTCGCCGTCGAGCTCAATATAGCGAGTTGCGCCGCCCGCATAACGCTTGTTGGCCTCTTCCACCTGTCGTTCCCCCAGTGTCAGCGGCCGGCCGCCCGGGCCGGCTGTTTCATCGGCCTGAGCCTGCCAGGCAGGGTGTCTGAAGAGGGCATTGTCATCGACCTCCATCATCGTGCCTACGACAGCCCAGTCGCCCTGCGTGGTTCTCACCAGGGGATTGATTTCTAGCATCTGTGAGTCGTTATCACGAAACGCAGCATACAGTCTGACAGTCAGCGCACTGAGTCCTGGGATCTGATCCGATGGCGCGCCGGCCTGATCCCACAAGGCTGCGGCCTGCCAGTTGCGTAGCCCCTCTACCGGATCGATGTCATGGTTGACCAGGGCTTTTGGGGATTCATGCGCGACCGCTTCGATGTCGACCCCACCCCTGAGCGACACCACTACCCGTGGTCCGAGATCGCCAAAGGCAAAGGCCAGATAGTATTCATCGGCGATGTCGATGGCCTCCTCGATATAGAGCTGCTCCACCTGTTTGTGATCCAGTGTCAGGGACAGAATTCTGGCGGCCACTTCGGCTGCTTCGGCCGACTTACAGACGGCTACTGCACCAGACTTCCCGCGACGCCCCGCGGCGACCAGTGCCTTGATCGCCACACGCTCGTCGGGTCCCGCGAGCGCTTGCGCAAGGCGGCTTGCCTCATCGGCTGATCGTGCGAGCTCACCACGCGGGACAGGTAGGCCGACCTGCCTGAGCAGCGCTTTGGATTTATCTTCAAGCAAACGCATTATGGTGACCTGAGCTAAATGTTGGTCCAATCTAAGTTGGGTAAAAAATCAGTTTAACTGATTTCATTGAAAATCAATCGCTGACGTACCCGCTTTGGAGTTGGGATGGGTGTGTACAAACTCAAATGCAAGGCATTGACAGTCAGCCTTGAATCCGCCTGATATTTTCATTTTTAAACACATGTTATCGGGATGTTCTTAATCGTCAATGATCAGCCGCGGAGCATACGTCGTATCGATTCAGGTCAGCAGGTGGTTCAGTATGCCCAGCGCAGCACATGCAATCGGTCCGAAAATCAGTATGAAAAAAATGTTGCGCCCCAGCACCAGCGAGCGCAACGGCAACCCGAATATGTTCGAAGTCACAACGACCGGGAGGGTCCAGGCCGAAGTGGTGCTGTTCAAGGCCCAAGCAAGCACGACGATATGCGCAAGAATCGGCGCGGCGATCGGCGCCTCGAGTAGCAGGGTCGCGGGAATCAGGATCGAAGCCGTGACCATCGGATGGACACCGATCGCACCCAGCACGACGATAGTGGTGACCTCAGCGAGAATCAGCAGGCTAGGCCATTCGGTCAGACCCAGCAGGATCTGTCGCAGCTCATCAGGTAGCTGAGCACCCGCGATCGACCCTGCAAATACCATCGAGCCCGTCATGATCAGCAACTCATCGCCCATTTTCCCAGAGCCTTCGACGATCCTGCCCATGGCTTCACCGAAGCGAAGAGGCGCGCGCCACAGCAGAAAACCAATGCACAGCAGGGGAACCATCAGTACAACCGATTGCAGTCCGCTCCAACCCGTAATTGAACTGCAGACTGCAACGCTGCCTACCAGAATAAGCGTCGGGGGAACGGTGGGCAGCAGCCGCTTCAGCGCTCGCACAATACCCTTCACAGCAAGGCTTCGATTAAACATGAGGTGAGCAATTAGCCCTCCGATTGCGGCCAGACCCAGACCGATTGCGATCATCTGCCAGGCCGGCACGCCTAGTACGAGTTGGCTCGCAACAGCGGTCGCAACGAAAAACGGTGACCACACGACGGCAAGTCCCAGACCGCGCGTCCCGCACTCAGCAAGCCGCAAGGCCTCGTCGGGCTCGAGCTCGCAAGGCAGCATCGGTCGCTGGACGGACACGTATCCCAACGTGACAATTGACCCCAACAGGTGCGCGCCGCTGGTCATCCAAGCCATTCGCTCGGACCGATCCATGTCTGAGACCCGCTCGCGGATGCGTGGAATTGTCGGGCTGGACTCAACGGCCACACGGATTACTATCAGCGTGGGAAGAAAGGCAGCGATGACGGCCGCTGACGCAAGGCTGGAGATGATCGTTTCCGTGTTACCCGAACGCAAGATAACGGCGATGGTGGCCAGCGAGATCAAGCCGAACAGAATCTGGATGTGACGACTGGCCATTGGGAAGGCCATCGCCATCAGTATGCCCAGCATCAATGCGCCGAAGAGGCCAGGCGTGTTGAGGCCTGCGAGAAGGTGGATCAGCGTCATTAGCCAGATGGCTATGAAAAGCCATCCGGATATTACATGAACCCGGGCAGCCAGACTGAGAGCCACGGAAATGCCAACACAATGCCCGCGTAGACGAGACCGACAAGCATGAAGCCCGGCACCGCCCTGAACGCACGGTTGGGGGGTTCACGAATCACGGCAGACGCGGTATAAAGCCCGACACAAACGGGGGGTGTCAGCATGCCCAACCCGACCAGCCCGACCATGTAAACGTAAAACTGTAGCGGGTCGATTTTCATCGCCAAACAGAGCGGGTAGAAGATCGGAATGGTCAGGTAAAAAACCGGCACCACCTCGAGGAAGGTGCCCAGTATCAGAAAAGTGAGGCCAGCGAGCAACATGAAAGTAATCGGACCGATGTTGTACTCGACGAAGAACGCAATGATGGATTGGGGCGTCTTGGTATAGGTGAGGATGATCGAAAAATAGACGGCCATCGCGATGATGGCAAAAATTGCGGTGGTAGTCTCGGCCGTGGCCCTAAGCGATCGCGCGAAGCCCTGCCAGGTTAGTTCCCGATAAATAAGTCGTCCGAGCAAGATCGCGTAAATGCTAGCTACGGATGCCGATTCGGCCGGCGTCATGAAACCCTTATAAAGCCCGCCCAGGATCAGTAACGGCAAGAGGAGCGCCGGCCCGGCCGCAATAAGCGCACGTACCCTAACGACCCATGGCGAAACCGGCGATCTCGGAATGTGCCGGCAATACCACATCGAATAGACGAGCAGCAACCCCATCAGCACCAGACCTGGAAAGACGCCCGCTGCGAAGGTCTTTGAAACCGGAACATGGGTGATAGCGCTGAAAATGATCGCCGTGTTGCTCGGTGGAATCAGTGCATCGATCAGCGCGGCTGAGGCAGTCAGCACCACGACAAAGGGTTTGGGATAGCCCTTCTCGATCATCGGCGGCATCATGACCGAGCCTATCGCCACGATCGAAGCGAGAATGGATCCGGATATTGCGCTGAAGATGCCGATCGCAAGTATCAGCGCAACCGCCATACCCCCTGGCAGGTGACCGACCATGGCCATGCCAAGGTCGACCAATCGCCGAGCCGAGCCCCCATGAAGCATCACGGCGCCGGCAAAGATGAAAATCGGGATGGAAACAAGCACCTGCTTAGTCATTGCATC
>Ga0255126_1000318_pt1 | contig 21230 bp, 18 predicted proteins | sample Law_Miss_RepA_8d_FD_188556 | JGI IMG/M metagenome (GOLD analysis project Ga0255126, IMG submission 188556) | Freshwater microbial communities from St. Lawrence River, New York, United States - Law_Miss_RepA_8d | ecosystem: Environmental > Aquatic > Freshwater > River | place: USA: New York... | reverse complement strand
CCGCACTGGTCGCGCCTGGCGTACCCATGACGGGCAGATCTTCGGTAAACGCCGTGTGCGTCAGCCGATAGGGAGACTCAAAAGGATTGAACACCAGATGGCCGATCGGCTTGTCTGGACTCTGATACACCGCGCGTTCCACCACGTTTTTCAGCTCGCGCACATTGCCTGGCCAGGTATGGGTGAGCAGCATGCGCTCCATGTTGGTGGTGAAACCATGAAAGTAGTCGCCGCCCAGCTCCTTCACCATGCCCACGGCGAAGTGCTGCGCCAGTACCAGGATGTCTTCGGCACGGGCCCGCAGCGGCGGCAGCGTGATGACGTCGAAGGCCAGACGATCCAGCAGATCCTCCCGGAACCTGCCACGTCGTGCCAGACTGGGCAGGTCCTCATTGGTGGCCGCCACGATGCGCACATCCACCTTCAGCGTCTGACTGCCGCCGAGTCTCTCCAGCTCGCCGTATTCAATGATGCGCAGAATCTTTTCCTGCACTGCCATGGCGGTATTGGCCAGCTCATCCAGAAACAGCGTACCGCCGTCGGCGCGCTCGAAGTAGCCCTTCTTCTGTGACGTCGCGCCGGTGAAGGAACCCGCCTCGTGACCAAACAGTTGCGACTCCAGCAGCGTGTCACTGACAGCCGCACAATTGATTTTGAGAAAGTTCTGCTGCCAGCGGCGGGAGAGAAAGTGCAGGCGTGCGGCAATCAACTCCTTGCCGGTGCCACGTTCGCCCACAATCAGCACAGGCTTGCGCAGGGGAGCCACCCGCGAAACATGTTCCTGCATTTCGAGAAAACTGGCGGACTCTCCGATCATCCGGGGCGCTGAACTGTCAGAGGGCATGGCGGCATCCTGCAAAATTGGTTTCGCCGAAAATACCACCAGTTGAGGATTTTCACCACGCCGTGCGCGAAAATCACCGCCAGCCATAAATAATTCTATTATTTTTCAATAAGATAAAAGATAACTCGTGACTGGCACAGAACCTGCTTTATCGCTCACATTCGCATAACCAGTCACCAGAGGAAACACGAACCATGAGCATCTTTTCGCGCCTGTCCGATATCATCAATTCCAACATCAGTTCCCTGCTGGACAAGGCAGAGAACCCCGAGAAAATGATCCGCATGGTCATTCAGGAAATGGAGGAGACCCTGGTGGAAGTGCGCAGTGGCACCGCCAAGGTCATCGCCGAGAAGAAGACCTTGCACCGCCGTGCCGAGCAGCTGCGTCGGCAGGCCGAGGAGTGGCAGAGCAAGGCTGAACTGGCCATGAGCAAGGACCGCGAGGACCTGGCCAAGGCGGCACTGGTGGAGAAGGCCAGTGTCATCACCACCGTGGAGCTGCTGGACAGCGAGATGCTGAAACTGGACGAAACTCTGGACAAGCTGAGCCACGAGATCGACCAGCTGCAGTCCAAACTCAATGATGCCCGCGCGCGCCAGAAGACCATCGTGATGCGCACCACCGCCACCCAGTCCCGGGTGGACGTGAACCGTCAGCTGCACAACTTCAACATCGACAATGCGATGAACAAGTTTGAATATTACGAGAAGAAGATAGATCTGATGGAAGGCCAGGTGGAAAGCCTGACCCGCGAGAGCAAGGGCCTGCACAGCGAATTCGAGGAACTGGCCCGGAAGGAGAAGATTGACCTGGAACTGCAGGCCATCAAAAGCAAACTCAACAAGTAATCCAAGCGCCAAAGGGCCCGGGCAATGAATTTTTTCGAGTTCTCGATAGTGTTGATTTCCATCATCGGCGGCTTCATCACGCTGTGGATGTTCATCCTGTATCAGCGCAAGGAAAAGAAGGTCAGATTGTCTACCGACACCGAGTATGACATTCGCGAGCTCTCGGCCATTGCACAGTCGCTGAGCGCCCGGATTGATACTCTGGAAGCAATTCTGGATGCGGAAGTGCCCACCTGGAGGGAGCAGAATGAACAACCGCACTAAGCCTTTCGCGTTGAACGAGGAGCGCAAGCGCTTTCTCGGAGTCTGCGCGGGGCTGGCGGATTATCTGGAAGTGCCGGTCTTCCTGATCCGCGTGATCGTGGTCATGGCCTGCCTGGCATGGCCGACGCTGACGCTGGCGTATTTCATCACCTATTGGTGGCTCAAGCCCGACTCTGACGGCAAGGTACGCACCTATGTCTCTGCGACACGCACCGCCGAGCACTTCCGTTCGCTGAACTATCGCAAGCCGATCTACCGCAGCCGCGACAAGAAGGTGGCGGGCGTCTGCGCAGGCATCGCCGACTACCTGGAATTGCGGACTCGAACAGTGCGTATCCTGGCGATCCTTTCCTTCTTTGTGCTCGGGCCTTTCACCTTCTTCGTCTATGGCGTGATGTGGATCGCCCTGGAGAAACAACCTGAGGGGCACAGCGGATTCAATGGCTTGCGCAAGGAGTCCCGCAAAGGCGGTTCGAAGGCACGCCCCCCACAGACCACGTTGAACCCGGATTCGGCTGAGAATAGTGCGTCAGCGCAGGAGCGTGCCGAGGATGAACATATCGCCATGTCCGTCAAGGAATGCGGTGTCGCCTTCCGTGCCATTGAGGCCCGCCTGCGTCATGTGGAAGCATTCATCACGTCGAAGAAATTCCGGCTGCACTGCGAGATCAACCGCATCTGAGCCCCGCTTTCCTGCGCTTCCCGGCATCCCCCTCCAGTGGGGGCGCAGGACTCTTCCCGTCTCCCGGGCAAGCGGCTACACTCCCTCCCAGTGTCTGCCATTCAGCAACCCCCCGGACCTTCGACGCGATGCCCGTATTCAAACCCTTTCTGCACATCAGTCTCTTGTGCCTCGCGAGTGCCGCGCTGCACGCCCAGCCTTCTGAGTCTCTGCAACGCCTGCCCGTGGATGTGCTTGATGTCCGCTCGCCGGTAGAGCGCGTCGCCGGCACGCCAGGCAGCATGCGCATTACCGACCGCAGCTGCCGCTCAGCGCCTGTGAGTGATGTCCGTCGCCGCATCGTCGATACTGCCGTGCAGGAGTGGGCCTATTTCGGCTTCGGCGTCGACGATCAGGCGCGCGTGGAACCAACCACCCAGCCCATGCCTCGCGGGGCGTTCGCCCGCCTGAGCGCCAACGAGAGCGCCCGCCTTGCAAGCACCATCGCCGGTTACTGGGCGGCAACGCCGGACAGCGACTGGATTCTGCAGCGCCAGAATGCCAACTGGAACACCGAAGGCAGCGGCGCCCGCTGGCGCGATGCCTGGTCCGCGGCCTTCATTTCCTGGGTGATGTGCGAGAGCGGACTGGGCAGCAACGATCAGTTCCGCCGCGCCATCGCCCACCACACCTATATCGATCAGGCCATCCGGGCCGCCGACGGGCGTGATGCCGAGGCCGTGTACACCGCCCACGACCCTGGCGACGCGGCGATCGAGCCAGGCGACATGCTGTGCCGGGGCAGTCGTCCGAACTATCGCTCGCTGGCAGAGCGACGCGCCCAGCTGGGAGCCGGCGCCCGCACCCATTGCGACATCGTGGTGAAAGTGGATGCTGAGGCACAGAAGATCATGGTGATTGGCGGCAATGTGCGCAGCTCTGTGCGGATGAAGGTCATGCACGCGGTCAAGGACGATGGTCAGGCACTGCGACCCTTGTCTGACAATGGCCGGGCGCTGTTCGCCCATCTCAAACTGGAAGCGCCATCCATTGCACTGAATGCATTGGACAGTACACCCACTCTGCAGGCAACGCACTGTGGGGCACCCGGGCATACCATTCCGGGTCTGGCACTCAACAAGCCAGCGCCGACCGGCAAGGCCTGCTAGTCAAGCGTGCCCGACAGCACGTCACTGGTGACAAACGCTTCTGTCAGTTCCGGCGAACACAGCTCGATGAAGTGATAGGCGTAACGGCGCATGAAGTGTCCGCGCCGTACCGCAATGCGCGTAACATTTCTGCCAGTCCGCCGGCACCTTGCCCGAGAACTCGGCCACGGCATCGATGTCATAGGCCAGGCCCAGTGTCACGACATCCGCATCCAGGCCATCGATGACCGCACGGCCCTGCGAACCGGAGCCGCCGTGGGACTGATTGATGGTGACGGTCTCACCGGTCTTCTCTTGCCAGAAACGGGCGAATTCCGGGTTGAACTCCTGATAGAGCTCCCGTGTCGGGTCATAGGAGACATTGAGAAGCGTCTTGTCCTGCGCCATAAGCGCACTGGACTGCAGAGCGGCAACGAAAAGAAGGGAGGCTATGAATAGTCGTTTGAAACGCATGATGCAGTGCTCCTTGGCGCAGGCAATGTGAAAACTGGCGCTACGGTAGCAGCCGGCCGTCACCGTCAGAACCAAGAAAAACAGCAAAGCTTATGCATGGAATCGAAATACCGGGCAGCAGCTGCCCGGGCTATACTCACGTCACTTGTTACTCCCTAGTGCCCGGAAGCCACCACGCTCATGAAGTACTGCCAGCTCTGCGCCGGACCGATCACCCACCGCATTCCTCCCGGCGACGACAAACCCCGCTACTGTTGCATTGACTGCGACGTGGTGTTCTACGAGAACCCGAAGAACATTGTCGGCACCCTGCCCGTCTTCGGGGACAAGGTGTTGCTGTGCCGCCGCGCCATTGAGCCGCGCTACGGACTCTGGACGCTGCCCGCCGGCTTCATGGAGAACGGTGAAACCACCTTGCAGGGCGCGGTGCGCGAGACGCTGGAGGAAGCCGGCGCGAGGATACGTGCGGAAGACTGCGAGCTTTACACCTTGTTCAACCTGCCCTACATCAACCAGGTCTACTTCTTCTTTCTCACGACGCTGCGTACCCCGGACTTCCACGCCGGCACAGAAAGTCTGGAAGTGGCGCTGTTCGCCGAGGACGAAATTCCCTGGGACGCATTGGCCTTTTCAGTTGTGAAGGTCACTCTGGAGCAATATTTCGCCGACCGGCGCAGCGCGCAATTCCACGTACGCATGTTCGACATGCAGTACTCGACAGAGCGCCAGCTGCAGGCGTTTCTGGTCAGCAATTCGTTCACGCTGAAGAGCCCGGCATAACCTCAAGAAAAATGCTCTGATATTCGATGCATGATGCAATCGTTGAATGCATGGTCAGAACCCCCGACAGGTGGCGATTCTCGCAAGTATGCGGCGACGAAGATTCCGAAAACACTCTTCAAGCTATTGTTTCAAAAGACTTTAATCTCTTGGCATGCAGGTTGCTAAACCCACTGAAACCAACAAGCCCGGAGGCCTGCCATGAACCGTCCCCTGCCCGTCCTGATCATTCTCTGCACCGTTTTTTTCAGCGCTCTCGCGGGCAGCTTCGCGTGGGCGGCCAACAATGAAGTCACCCGCACGCTGGACGTGGATCTGGGCAATGTCGACGCCCTCGTCATCGACGGCGGCGTTGGCACCATCGACATCGTCCCCGTGGCCGGGACTACCCTGCGCATCGAAGTGGCGATAGAAGGCAACCGCACCGGCCTGCTGCAGCGCAAACGCGATGTCACCGACATCGAGCTGGCACAGCACCTGGACAATGGCGAGCTGAAAATTGAACTGACGGAGGACGACTTCGACGATCTGGAAGTGCACTGGACCATCGAGATGCCGGCGGTGGCCACGACCAGCCTCAATCTGGCGGTGGGCCAGCTGATTGCGCGGGTGGGCGCCACCGAGCTCGACGTCAATGTCGGCGTCGGACAGGCCTCTGTGACTGCCGCCCGTATTGACACCGGGCATATCGTAGCGTCGGCCGGGGTTGGCAGTGCCACTGTGCATGGCGCGAATCGCAGCGACAGCCAGCGCGCGTTTGTTTCCGAGAACGTGGATGGTTTCGGCGAAGGGGAATTCAACATCGAAGTCAATGTGGGCGTGGGAGAGGCATCGGTGTTTCTGGTGGATGAGACGTGAAAGGGGCAGTGCAGTCTCACGCTGTCTGTCACATGACCCGCGGAATAGCCGATAAACGACTAAGCTGGAAGCGAGTTATCTGAGAGCGGCGACCTGAGAGGCAACAAGGACGCCAGGGATTGGCGTGAAAACCTCGATGTAATTTTGAAAATAATCTCGAGTTGAGATATTTTCCACCTGCCAAGGATTGAAAGGTGCACATCATCAGCAAGAAATTCCTGAAAGAGTTCGGGCAAATTCATCCGGAAGCCGCAGGTCCCCTGCAAGCCTGGCACCGAATACTTGCTGCGATCCACTTCAACCGGCAGAAGCTGTACATCCGCGATATCCTGACCCACGAACAGTATGATCACTGGAGGCCATGAACATGTTGGTGATTGAGGAGCTCATCCACCACTATGCCGCGCTTTGCACGCAGGTGCCGCTGCGCCCTGCGCGCAACGGCGATGAACATGCCCTGGCGGTGGCTGCGCTCAACTCGCTTCTGGATGCTGGCGCGTCCGACGAGAACCATCCTCTCGCCAGTCTGGTGGAATTGCTGGGCGACATGATCAATGACTACGAGGAATCCCAGCTGTTGCAGTCGGCATCAACGCCTGCTGGTGTGCTGCGGTTCCTGCTTCAGCAACACAGTCTTGCACAGGCCGATCTGCCGGAGATTGGCAGCCAAGGCGTAGTGTCAGAAATACTTGCAGGAAAACGGACTCTGAACGTGCGGCAGATTCGCGCTCTGGCAAATCGATTCAGCGTATCACCGGCCGTATTTCTGGAAGACCGCCGTCAGACATCCACCAGCCGGGTCACATCAAAGGCCGGCTCTTCATAGGGATGGGCGGCCTTCAGGGCGGCGACGGCGTCTGCAATGCAGGCGTCGGCGCACACCAGCTCGACGCGATACTCCGACACTTTCTTCAGCACGTCCTGGCTGCCAATGAAGGGCTTGCTGCCCGCCAGCGGCCGGAACTGCCCCTCGCCCAGCACCTGCCACGCGCAATAGTCATAGTCCCCGATGCGCCCCGCGCCAGCCGCGAAGACTGCGCTCTTGACGCTCTCGACGTGGCTTGCGGGTACGAAGAACACCAATTTGAACATGGTCTCAGTCCAGCCAGACTCTGGCGTTGCGGAACAGCCGCAGGGTGGGCGCGTCTTCCTGCCAGTCCTGGGGCCGCCAGGAATTCTGCACCGCGCGGAACACACGCTCGGGGTGCGGCATCATGATGGTGGCGCGGCCATCGGCACTGCACAGTCCGGCAATCCCCAGCGGGGAGCCGTTCGGGTTCTGCGGGTAGTGCTCAGTACTTTCCCCACGATTGTCCACATAGCGCAGGGCGAGGCCACCCGCCGCCTGCAGAGTCTGCAGATCGGCTGTACTGCGGAACTCCGCCTGTCCTTCGCCATGGGCCACGGCAATCGGGAATACCGAGCCGGTCATGCCGGCGAAGAACACGGAATTGGAGTCTGCCGCCTGCACGAGGGTAGTCCGCGCCTCGAACTGTTCCGAACGATTGCGCACGAAGCGCGGCCAGGCCGACGCCCCCGGAATCAGATCCTTCAGCAAGGACACCATCTGACAGCCGTTGCATACGCCCAGCGTCAGGGTGGTCTCGCGCTCGAAGAAGCGCAGGAACTCCGCACGCAGCCGCTCGTTGTGCAGTATGGATTTGGCCCAGCCGCCGCCAGCCCCGAGCACATCGCCGTAAGAGAAGCCACCGCAGGCCACCAGCGCATTGAACTGGTCCAGCTTGATGCGTCCGCTGAGCACATCCGTCATGTGCACATCGACGGCGTCGAAACGGGCACGGTCAAACGCCGCCGCCATCTCCACCTGGCCGTTCACGCCCTGCTCGCGCAGCACTGCTACTTTCGGGCGCACGCCCAGGTTCACATAGGGCGCCGTGATGTCAGCGTTCACGTCGAAACTCAGGCGCGCGTGCAGGCCGGGGTCGCCGGCATCCAGCAGCGTGTCGAATTCTTCGCGGGCACAGGCAGGGTTGTCGCGCATGGCCTGAATCTCGTAGCTGGTCTGCGCCCAGAGGCGCTGCAGCGACACGCGGCTGGCTTCGAAGAGCAACTTGCCGCCGTGCAGAATACGCAGCTCGTCCCGGCTGTTGAGAGTTCCCACCATGCGGGTGCAGTCCGACAGGCCATGCTGTTCGATCATCTGCAGCACCGCTGTCTGCTGCACATGGCGAATCTGGATTACAGCTCCGGCCTCTTCGCTGAACAACACGCGCACGGCGTCCTGATCACTGCTCAGCAATTCCTCCATCTGCACGTTCACACCGCAATGACCGGCAAACGCCATCTCGGTCACTGTGACGAGCAGTCCGCCATCGGAACGGTCGTGATACGCCAGCAGCAGGCCGGCGCTGTTCAGCTGCTGGATAAGCGCGAAGAAGTTCTTCAGGTCGGCGGCGTTGTCCAGATCGGGCGCTACAGCGCCGATCTCTCTGTACACCTGTGCCAGTGCAGAGCCGCCCATGCGGTTTCTGCCGCGCCCGAGATCAATCAGCAGCAGGTCGGTGTCGCCCGCATCGGTGCACAGCTGGGGGGTGACGGTGCGGCGGATGTCCTGCACCGGTGCGAAGGCCGAGATGATGAGGGACAGCGGCGCGATATTGCTGCGGCGCTTGTCGCCATCCTGCCAGACGGTGCGCATGGACATGGAATCCTTGCCCACCGGCACACAGATTCCCAGGGCCGGACAGAATTCCATGCCCACAGCTTTCACGGCGGCATACAGTTTCGCGTCTTCGCCGGGGTGGCCTGCGGCCACCATCCAGTTGGCAGACAGCTTGATGTCGCTGATCTCGGCAATCGCCGCGCTGGCAATGTTGGTGACGGCCTCGGCGATGGCCATGCGGGCTGAGGCCGGTGCATTCAGCAGCGCGACGGGCGTACGCTCGCCCATGGCCATGGCTTCTCCGCGATGGGTATCGAAGGCGGCGGCGGTAACAGCGGCATCGGCCACCGGCACCTGCCAGGGGCCGACCATCTGGTCACGGCTGACCAGGCCGGTAATGGAACGGTCGCCAATGGTGATCAGGAAGTTCTTGCTGGCCACCGTGGGCAGGCTCAACACGCGGGTGATGGCCTCGTCCAGTGCGATCTCGCCGGTGTCCAGGTCTATCGGGCGACCCTGCTGCGAACGCACATCGCGGTGCATGCGGGGCGGTTTGCCAAACAATACCGACATGGGCAAGTCGATGGGCATGTTGTTGAAATGCGTATCGAACAGCTGGATGGCGTCTTCCTTCGTGGTTTCACCCACGACAGCGAACGGGCAGCGCTCGCGGGCACACAACGCCTTGAACAGTGCCAGGTCCTGCGGGCTCACCGCCAGCACGTAACGCTCCTGCGCTTCGTTGCACCAGATCTCCAGCGGCGACATCTGCGGCTCGGCATTGAGGATGTCACGCAGCGAGAAGCGTCCGCCGCGACCGCCATCCTTGACCAGCTCCGGCAGTGCATTGGACAGGCCGCCGGCACCGACATCGTGGATGAACAGAATGGGATTGCGCTCGCCCAGCTGCCAGCACTGGTCGATGACCTCCTGGCAGCGACGTTCCATCTCTGGGTTGTCGCGCTGCACCGAGGCGAAGTCCAGGTCGGCATTGCTGCTGCCCGCGCTCATGGACGAGGCCGCTCCACCGCCCAGACCAATCAGCATGGCCGGGCCGCCGAGCACGATCAGCCTGGCGCCGACGGGTATCTCGCCCTTCTCCACATGGGGCTCGCGGATGTTGCCAATGCCGCCAGCGATCATGATGGGTTTGTGATAGCCACGCACTTCCGGGCCGTTGCCGGTGTCCACAGTCTCTTCGAAGGTGCGGAAGTAGCCGCACAGATTGGGACGGCCGAACTCGTTGTTGAACGCGGCCGCGCCGATGGGGCCTTCAATCATGATGTCCAGCGCCGAAGCGATGTGAGCCGGACGCCCGAAGTCTTCTTCCTCCCAGGGCTGAGGAAGGGAGGGGATGCGCAGGTTGGAAACACTGAACCCGGCCAGGCCGGCCTTGGGCTTGGAGCCCCGACCCGTAGCGCCTTCGTCGCGGATCTCGCCGCCACTGCCCGTGGCAGCACCGGGATGTGGCGCAATTGCCGTCGGGTGATTGTGGGTTTCCACTTTCATCAGGATGTGGATCGGCTCTTCGTGATAGCCGTACTGCTTGCTGGCCGGGTCGGGAAAGAATCGCCCTGCTACACTGCCAGTCATCACCGCGGCATTGTCCTTGTAGGCTGACAACACATTGTCCGGCGACACTGCATGGGTGTTGCGGATCATGCCGAACAGGGAATGCGTCTGCTCCACGCCATCCACGGTCCAGCTGGCGTTGAATATCTTGTGACGGCAGTGTTCGGAATTGGCCTGCGCGAACATCATCAGTTCGATGTCGTTCGGGTTGCGGTTCAGGTGGTTGAAACTCTCATAGAGGTAGTCGATCTCGTCGGCCGCCAGCGCCAGCCCCATCGTCTTGTTGGCTTGCACCAGGGCTTCAATGCCACGTCCCAGGATGTCCACAGTCTGCAACGGCCGGGGGTCGGCACGCTCAAACAGGACCGACGCGGACGCGTGGTCCGGCAGCACGGCCTGGGTCATGCGGTCATGCAGGAAGCCGTCCAGCACCAGCAGGTCGGAATCGCTCAGCGGCGCGCTGACTTCCACCTGGAACGCAATGCCGCGCTCGATACGGCGCAACGTGTTCAGGCCGCAATTCTGCACGATGTCAGTGGCCTTGCTGGACCACGGTGAGATAGTGCCGGGGCGCGGCACCACAACGCGAAGCAGCGCATCGGGCGCCAGTGTCTGCAGCTGTGCCTGGGCGGCGGTGCCGTAGTCGAGCAATGCATTCAGCACCTGCTGTTGCGGCGCACTGAGTGCTGGGCTGTCGGCATAGTGAACGAAGCGGGCATTCAGGGCACGGACGGCAGGGAGTCGAGCCTGAATGGAGGCAAGCAGTTTGGCATTCCGAAAAGCGGAAAGTGCCGACACACCGGGCAGAAACAGCATCGTGGGCAAGGGCCTTGAATAGGATTGAGAGCGGGTTCAACAGGCGGGCAATGATACGCGAACGGCGCTTAAAAAGTCAGACAAATTTGCCTGCAGGCGCCTCACTGTGCGGGCTTGTAACGCCCTTCCTCGCGACTGAGAACGACACGGCCTCTGTCATCTTCCACCCAGAAATCCACGTGTACGAGAGATCCGATGTCGCCTGGATTGCCGTTGAAAACAGGCTGGGCCTTGACAGCATACTGCCTGCCAGCCTCGACATTGAAGCGCAGCGTGCGGCTGATGGCCTCGCGGGAAGACGCATAGCTGACCATGGCCGGCGCCAGGCCGATGCGCGCGCCCATGTCCCAGGAGTAATACACTTCCAGCTCGCGCGCGCCAGGCATCATCTGGACTTCGCCCCAGGCGCGGCTGTTCTCGATGACCTGATCATCCACGCGCTGGAAGCGCACGGCGTCCACGTAGCTGTTCAGAAAATCCTTGCGGTAAAAGAAATCACCCCGCACCAGGGCAAGGGCGGTGGCCGGGCGCTCGGCGCCAACATAGGCCTTGTATGGAATCTGGACAGCGGTACAAGCCAGCAGCGTCAACAGCAACGGCAGCAAAAGCAGGCGGCGCGAACGCAGCGAATATGAAGGTCGGCAAGGTGTTGTCATAGGTCTTTTTTGGGCCTTTTCCGCGTGAAGTGCTGCCCAACGGTACTGTGTATGCCAGGCAAACTCAAGCCTCAGGCATTGCGGGTTTCCTGTCGCGGCGCGCCTTGAAGAATTCGCGCATCAATGCGCCGCACTCTTCTGCAAGCACGCCACCCTGATACTGCAAAAAATGATTGAACTCGCCTGTGTCCAGCAAACGTCGCTGACTGACCAGCGCCCCGAAGCGCGGCTCGGGGGCTCCGAACACCACTCTGGTGACACGGGCATGGATCATGGCACCCACGCACATGGTGCAGGGCTCGATGGTGACGTAGAGCGTGCTGTCAGGCAGACGATAATTCTGCTGATTGCGGGCTGCCATGCGCAGAGCGACGATCTCGGCATGGGCGGTGGGGTCATGGGACGCAATGGGATGATTGAAACCGGAACCGAGCAGCTCCCCGGCAGCGGATACCAGCACGGCGCCGACCGGGACTTCGCCGTGCGCAGCGGCTTCCTGAGCCAGCGCCAGCGCCTGCTGCATCCATCGTTCTTCGCTTTCCACGATTGCTCTCCACTCACTCTGCACTCATAGCCAGAGCTGCATTCTTCACGTTCCCCGCGCGAATGCAAAGCGGTAAAGAGCTGATTTTGGGCTCAATTTGCGAACAAGTGCTGCACCGACTCGATATCGCCGTCGTTGGGAGCAGGCGCGATGCCCAGAGTTCGGGCCATGATGTTGTAAATCTGCACGATCTCGAAGGGCTCGACCACTGCGCCGGACACGAACGCCGGACCATCGGCAATGAAGGTGGAGTGCATGTCACGTTCATGGGGATCAAAGCCATGATTGGCACGCGGGCCCGTGTACGGGACGCCCCGTTTGGAGACCATCCAGCCCAGTTCAGGCATGAGGATCAGATCCGGCGCCCGCTGGGGATGGTCCTGATGGAACCACTCCGGGAACTGCTCGCGCCGGTAGACCGACAGCGCCGGGTGCGCCAGTGCCAAAGCCTCATAGAGGGCATCGATCTCGTCTTCCTCGCCATGATATGCGGCGAACACGGCATTGCCCTGTCGGTCGCCGCTCAATTGCGGGCTGTTCAGGGTCTCCAGCGTGGCGAGATCGACATAGTCATCCAGATACACGATGCGCTCGGCAGACAGATCCGTCATGCCATGATCGCCCACCACCATGATATTGAGTGTCTCGAGAAGGCCGTCAGCGCGAAGTCCTTCCAGAAGAATACCTATCTGGGCATCTACTTCCGCCACCGCCGCTCGCTCTTCGGCACTGTCTACGCCAGCGTCATGGCTTGCCGTGTCGATCGCCTCGAAATACACGCTGACAAAGCGTGGCCGCTCTTGTTCCGGCAGGCGGAACCATTCCAGTACCTGTGCCACGCGATCCGTATTGCTCACACTGCCATCGAAGGGATGCCAATAGCGCGGGCGCACACCGTCGAAGTCCACCCCCGAGCCCACCCAGAACATGGTGGCCGTAGTCACACCCTGATTCTCGGCGGTGATCCACAGCGGCTCCCCCTCGAACCAGCGCTCGTCGTCCTGCAGGTTCATGCGGAACGTCATGTCCAGCGCTTCGTCATAGCTGGCATTGTCGAGTACGCCATTGTGTTCGGGGTACAGACCCGTTGCGATGGCGTAGAAGTTGGGAAAGGTCTTCGAGGGCATCACGGGCACCAGCCCCTGGGCGCGCACTCCCTGTGCGGCCAGCGCCTGCAACACCGGGGCCGGATGGCGGTCGATGATGTCCCAGCGCAGACCATCAATGCCGATCAGCAGCAGCGAAGGTTCTGCCTCTTGTGCCGGGGCGCTGCCCGAAGGCAGCACCACAAGCAGCAGCGCACACAGAAAGCCCGTCAAGGCGTGTTTCAAGAACGCCCGATCAGAATTCAAACTGAACCCCCAGGCGCACCTGCCACAGGGAATCCGTCTCGCGCAGGTCGCTCACGCTCTTGGGCGTGAAGCGCTCGTATACATACTGTCCCTGAGCGTTCACTGACGAAGTCACCACGTCAGGCGAGAAGAACTCTGCGTCGTGCTGAATGCCCCACTCGTCGTGCAGCAGGTTCAAGACGTTGTAGACCTTCAGGTACAAGCGCGCCTTGCTGTCAGCGAAGAACAGCGGCAGCTCCTGGTCAATTCGCAGGTCCATGCGCGAGCTCCACTTCGCATACTGGTCGTTGCGCTCCGCGAAGCCCTGGCTCAAGCCCTTGGAGGCTACGAAAGCGGAAAAGGCAGCCACATCGAAGTTTGGTCCGACAACGACATTGGTGTCGTTCGGGCCTGGCACGTAAAGCAGGTGACGACGGTTGCTGGAGTTGCTGCCTTCCAGGCCTCGACTGCTCATTACGAAGCTTTGCGGCTGACCCTTCTGCCGGAACCACTGCGCCGTGACACGTGTCTCATAGCCAGCGAAGAACTCGTGGCCGTAGCTGACGCGCGCTGTGAAGCGGTGCGGCGACTCATAGTTTGAAGTGCCTGACACGGGGTCGTTGAGATTGAACAGTGCCAGGTTGCTGAAATTGGAGCCAGCGACGGCAGACGTCATGGGGCTGACATCTTCCGCATCAGTGAACGCATAGCCGAACAGCCAGTCCAGGCCCCAGTCATAGTCCTGTCTTGCCACCAGCGACAGCGAGTGACTCAGAGGAGTCTCGTCGGAGTTTGTGAGCATGAAATTGCTCTGCCCGCGCACGTTGGTGTAGATGGGCTGACCGGCACGGGTGAAGCGCGTGATGTCCTGCGCCACATCCACGTAGAAAGCTGGATCGATCTGCTGGGAGTACAGATAATCGGCGTCCAGCACCATGCCCGAAGGCAGGTTCCAGGTGGCACCCAGCGCAAGCTTCCACTCGGACGGCTGCTCGTAGTCGGGGTCAATCAGCACCAGGAAGCTGTTGGACGCATTGTTGGCAGTCGTTGCCGCCACGGTGTTGCGCATGGCCTGCGGTACATCATAGCCAGGGCGCTTGGCGCCGCTCAACACATAAGAGCCGAACAACGATGCATTGGCATCGTTGGCGTCACGCTGCTGCACATTCGACAAACCGTCATTGCTCCAGGCATTGGAGAGCCAGACGTTCGGGTTGCCGCCGGAGTAAAGGCCCAGACCGCCACGAACGGTGACATCGTCCAGGGCATCCCAGGTGAATCCAAGCCGTGGCATCAGCAGGTCCAGTCCGTCAAGACCAGTGTCATTGCGCAGTCCTCGGTTCAGGGTGGTGAAGGTCTGGTTGAACTTGGGCTGATCATCACTGGTGAACCAGTCATAACGTACGCCCGCCACGATGCTCAGCGCCAGGTCGGGGAACTGGAACTCGTCCTGAATATAAAGCGAGTGTTGCAGGTTTTCGAACAGTGCTGCGGCGTCGGCAGGGTCATTGGTACCACCGCCACTGCCATAGAAGATATCATCCGGAATGCCCAGTTCGAAATTGTCGATCCCGGTCAACTCGCACTGCGGATCTGTCAGGCGACCCGTTGCCGTCAGGGCGGCGCACCGCGCAGGGTTGTTGGCAGAGAGGTCGGCAAAGAAGTATTCGCCACCACGGGCGTGCTGCACGAACTGGTTGAAGATCTGCAGCGTTTCGCGCTCGTAGCCCGCAGTCAGCACGTGATCACCCAGCAGGTATTCTCCTGAGAACTTGATGAAATCCGACTCGGTATTCAGGTTGTTGGCCTGACGTGAATCGTCGGCGCCCAGGAACACTGTGTTGCTGCCCATGGCAATGCGTACTTCGGCAAAATCCTTCGGGCCAACGGTAACCTGGGAATCGTCCATGGTGTTGCGGCTGATGAACACTTCCGTGGACAGCGCATTGCTCCACTGGGATGTCAACTTCACCGTCGTGGTCTCAGCGATGGCGCCCTTCTGATAGAAGTGGTTGGCGAAGGTGTACTGGTTGCTGCCGGAATCAGACGCGCGATCTTCCAGACCCTCGTAAGAGTTGTAAATGACGGCAAGGTCGTGATCCTGACTGATGTTCCAGTCCAGACGCAGCATGTATTTCTCGTCAGTCTGCAAGCCGTCACCCGGCTGGCCGCCCGGATCATAGTTGTAGAGACGCTTGGAAATGTCAGCGATGCGGTCGTAATTCGCGCTGCTCAGCCACGGCCGCTCGGTGCCGTTGCCTGACCCCGCAAAGCCCTGAGCAATGAACTCTGGCTCTTCTGTTTCCTCGTAGGCGCCGTAGATGAACAATTTGTCTTCCAGCAGTGGACCACCGACGCTGAAACCACGCTTGGTCTCGTCGTAAGGATTGGACTTCAGCGACATATCGACACCGTCCACCTTGATGGAATCCCCGCGATACTGGTCACTGGTGTATTCATAAAACGCTGTGCCTGTCCACGTGTTCGAGCCCGACTTGGTCACCGCATTGATGTTGCAGGCCGTGAAGCCGCCGTAGGTCACATCGAAAGGGGCCAGTTCGACAGCCACCTGTGCCACGCCCTCGTAAGGGAACGGCATGCCGGTTGCCGTGGAGTAGCCATTGTCATTCAGGCCGAAACGGTCATTCTGCCCTACGCCATCCAGGCTGATGCTGTTGAAGCGCGGGTGCTTGCCAACGCAGTTCACCGCATTGTTGGTGTCCAGATTCATGCGCGGGTCGTAGACGAAAACATCCTTGATGTCGCGGTCGAAGGACACGGACGTGGCCATGTCGAAGGTCGAGAACGTCGCCGCAGGGCCAGAGGCGATATCCACCATCGCGCCGCTATCGCCCAGCACCACGATTTCCTCGACACGATTGTTCTCATCGACCGCCACGGTCAGGTTGTACACATCGCCCAGCGCGATGGATTCCACCGTCACGGTGCTGGTGTTGTCGACAGTGACGCGATAAGGCCCGCCTACAGGAAGATTGGTGGCGTAAAAGGCGCCGGCTTCGTTGGTCTGCAACGTACGCGAAGCTCCTGTCCGGGTATCCACGACCAGCACACTGGCATTGGCCATGGGGTCACCAGAGGCATCCGTGACGCGGCCGCGAATGCCGGAACTGGTGCCTTGCGCATAGGTTTCAGCCGAGGCTCCAAGGCCGAGCAGCACAGCAACGAACAACACTTTTCGAGAGGGTAAATGAAATTGCATAGCGGTCTCCAGACAGCTGTTTGTGAGCGACCTGGAGAGGGTACCGGGGAAATTTGAAAGGGAGGTGACTGCGAAGTGGCAATTTCTTTACCACTTCGCGGCAGATTGAGGCGATTTTTATTACAGGGCGCTGCCGCCCGCCTTCACTTTGAGCACCTGCCCGATCTGCAGGGCCGCGCCATTGAGGCCGTTCTCGGAACTCAGTGCGTTGACGGTAGTGCCGTATTGCTTCGCGATGCGCCACAGCGTATCGCCGCGCTTTACGCGATGAGTAACTTCGCTGACAGCGGCAATCTGCGCATTGGCGGATGGGCTGACACGGCTGACCACGGCACTGTTGCTGGCAGGTACGGCGAGTTTCTGGCCGATCTGCAGGATGTCGTTGCGCAGGCCGTTGGTGGACTTCAGCTGGGCCACGCTGGCGCCTGTGATGGAGGCAATGCGTGACAGCGTGTCGCCACGACGGACGACATATTCACTGCCAGTGCCGCTGCCTGGCGTGGCTTCGGCAAACTGACGGTAGGGTTCTGGGTACACGGCCACATGGTAGTGTGGCGGGTTGCGCTCACGGGTCACGTCTAGCACTTCAGCCGATTCCAGCGAAAGTAGTTGGCGTTCCAGCCAGGAACGGCACTTGCCCGCCGGCGGAATGCGCAGGTCCACCGCCATGCCAGTCGGATGCACGGAATCATCAGCGGCATTGCCAGGCTGGCGGTCCAGTGGACGGGTCAGGCTGGTGACTGTCAGCTTCTCGCCACAGGCGGCAACATACTGGGCACTGAGTTGTTCGATGAAAAGTTTGACGGGGGCTTTGGCGTAGGGGAAAGAGACGTTGTGCAGTTCGAAGTGTCGGGTGGGCTGGACTCGCAGCAGGTCACCCTGCTCCACCAGTTTGTTCACCGTCGACGCTGTCTTGGCGAACACGTAGCCGTGGGACACGGCCACCTGGTGTTGGCGCTCCATCGAGGTGCGTGAACCCGTCAGGGTCTGGGCACCAGCCTGGCTCGCCATGGTGGCAAGGGCTGCCGTCAGTAATGCCGCGGTCAATTTGTGCATATCGGCCATCCAGAAAACTGTTCTTTTTACGCAACATCAGGGAATTCGGCAGGCCTGCCCCCATGTGTCACACACGGTTTTTGTACAATTGGGCCGGATTCTAGTGACCAGCCCAGAAAATTGTCAAGGATTCCTTCTTATGTTCTTGTTTTTAGTGCAAAACAGCCTGGCTCCCTCTCTATAGTCGCCGGCGGCGTGCAGTACACATCGTATGCGACCCACGAAATCTCGGCGCTTTCGTTGATGTAATAGATGGATTTTACAGGCCGCAAGAAAATCACCCAGGAATAACGGCAGGCGTCAACGGCAGTAACGCCGCGAAGGCCTGACTGCTCTTGTGGCACCAGCGGGTGCGGTGCATACGCCCCTTGGGAATGCCGATCAACTCCTGGGCCAGAATTGCCAAAATCAGGCAAGCAGATCGCTATTGCGCCAGGCTATGTGGGATCACACCTCATTCGTGCAACAAAAAATTCACAAATCTGCAGCCTCAAAACAGCCTAACCGTCATTTTCAAGACTTATTCTCCAAAGACCGTGCGAAATCCAAGTACTTCACTTCACTATTTGAGAAGGGTGTGATCTTTTATGAACCAGCATGAACTACACGATTATCTGGAAGATATTCCAAGCAACGAATCTGGCAACCGTCCTTTCGAAGAGGTGCTGCAGGTCAGCATGGGCAGGCGGAACCTTTTGAAAGCCGGCGCTACTCTGGCTGGCGGCGCTGCATTTGGGTTTTCTGCAATGGCTCAAGCAGGCTCTTTGACGTTGCAGAATGCACTGCTGGGTTTCAACGAACAATTGATTGGCTTCACTCCGGTAACGCGAGCGCAAGGCGCTGGTCCAAATCCGGCCATTGCCCCCGAATACCAATACAGTGCGATCTTCCCGTGGGGCGACCCGATCAAGCCGAGCGGCCCCGCATACAGCCTCCCAATGACCTCCGCCAAGCAGGAACAGCAGATTGGTATTGGCCACGATGGGATGTGGTACTTCCCAATCCTCGATCCCAATGCCTCACGCTTTGGCTGGGATGCCCTGCGCGACTCCGACCCCTGGACTTCTGGCTACCTCTCTGAAACTGGCGTACCCGGATACGGAGATCTGAACGGTGTGCTGTGTATCAATAACGAATACGGCACCAACGCCCACATTCTGCGCAAGGCCAATCCGGAGTCTCTTGAAGATGTCCGCATTTCCCAGCTGGCACACGGGGTGACTGTGTTGCACATCAAAAGTGTCAATGGTGTGTGGACGACGCAGGAGTCAGCGCTTGCTCGCCGCATTCATGTCAATACTCCAGTGGAATTCAGCGGTCCGGTCAAGAATCATCCGATGCTGCAGAATACAGCGAACAACGAGCCCATGGGCACCGCAAACAATTGCGCAAACGGCTATACCCCTTGGGGCACTTATCTGACCTGCGAGGAAAACTTCAACGGCTATTTTGGTACAGACAATACAACGTGGAAGCCAAGCTCCAACCAGGCGCGTTACGGCATTGTCAGTGGCGGCTTTGGATACAGCTGGCACAAGTTTGACCCGCGCTTTGATCTGGCCAACCCAGCCTATGCCAATGAACACAACCGCTTCGGGTGGGTGGTAGAGATAGACCCATTCAATGCCACCGCCAAACCCATCAAGCGCACCGCGCTGGGGAGAAGAAAGAATGAGGGCGCCACCGTGCATGTGGCGGCAGATGGACGTGCAGTGGTGTACATGGGTGACGACGAACGTTTTGACTATGTATTCAAGTTTGTCTCTGCCGAGCCGTGGCAAAAAATGCGCGCAAGCGGTGAAAGCCCCCTGGACCGCGGCACGCTTTATGCTGCCAGGTTCAACGACAATGGCACTGGCGATTGGCTGGAATTGTCCATGGCCAATCCGAAGCTCGCCGCTGCGTTTCCCGATATCGGTGCGCTGTTGGTGATGTCACGCGCTGCCGCAGACCTGGCTGGCGCGACTCCGATGGATCGCCCGGAGTGGGTCACTGTAGCGCCAGATGGTCGTGTCTACCTTGCCTGTACCAACAACTCCAGGCGCACGGCAACAACTCTGGTCAGCGTAGAAACCGGTCGCAGTATCAACCGAGCCACGAACGCTGCGAATCCGACGCCGGTAAACAATGATGGTCACATCGTTCGCTGGGTGGAATCTCGCGGTCACAGCGGCAACAAGTTTGAATGGGACATCATCATCTTTGCCAAGGACACCCACGGCAGCGAAGCCAGCTTTGCGTCGCCCGACGGCATCTGGGCTGACCCGGATGGTCGTATCTTCGTCCAGACCGACGGAGACCAGAAAGACGGTTTGATGAATCAGATGCTGGTGGGAGATCCTGTTTCGGGAGTCATCAAGCGCCTGTTTACTGGCGTACCAGGATGCGAGATTACCGGCATCGCTGTAACGCCGAACCGCAAGACGATGTTCATCAACGTTCAGCATCCAGGCGATGGTGATCCGGCTGCAAGCTCGTTCCCAGCGGCCCGTGGCAGCGGCGCTGTTCCCCGTGACTGCACCGTGGTCATTACCAAAAAGGATGGCGGTGTCATTGGTTCGTGAGCGCGATGAAACAGTTGCGTAAGTTCTAAGCAAAAATGGCCTCGGTAGTGTCTACCGAGGCCATTTTTTTGACCGCTTGCTGCTAGTCTTCCGGAACCAGCTGAAACCCGGTGCTGGTCTCGATCAACCTCAAGCCGTTGGGCACTTCCGGCTTTATTCCCTTCGCTTCTGCCTCTGTCTGAATTCTATCGATGAAACTTCCCGGCTCCGCTGGAACATCCGTCAGATCATTGGCTGATCGAATCACAGACAGCCCCGAATCAGGCGCCGCGATGGCGACAAGCCCGCGCACCTTCAGTTCCAGGACTGTTGCACCCTGTGCATCACAAACCACACCGTGCAGAGGATACGCAGTGCAGCTTGTGTCACTTGAGTGGCGAATCAACACCCGCCTGGATTCAATGATCGCCTCGGAATAGCCGTGCAGGCCAGGCAGGGGCACTGCCGCGCCATTCTCGCTGGCAACCAGTACCTGCCTGCCGCTTCTGAATTGCAGGGTAGCGCTGTAGCGATTGCCAAACCGTGAGGTGCCCACCAACACGAATTCAGGCTCTCCCGCACTTGCTCCATCGCCGCTTGCGAGCGATTGTGCGTCAACCCTGGCCGAGGAAAGGGATAAACCCAGAACGCAACTGCAAAGGACAGTGAGGCGAGAGTATGTTGTCTTCCAGCCAGGCTTTCTCAACACAAGGTTCCCTGCCTTGCACCAGCACGTGGTCAGGCGTTCGGCAAATTTTGACTACTGTCAAAATGTTAGTTGAGATAAGTGACTGCCTTGTGAAAATTCGGTCACATCGCCCTGGCCGTCGACTACACGTCGGCCTCGTGAAGCCGCAGCGGTGATTGCCGTCAGTGCCAGATCCGTTCTACTCCCAATAAATAGAAACATACTTTTATATTATTGTTTTATATAGTATATATTTTAACTATGTAGTTAGTATGTAGTTATACACAAACATCATATTTAC